>Ga0100391_1000949_pt1 | contig 32922 bp, 39 predicted proteins | sample CryGeymeta201515_FD_81541 | JGI IMG/M metagenome (GOLD analysis project Ga0100391, IMG submission 81541) | Groundwater microbial communities from Crystal Geyser aquifers in Utah, USA - Crystal Geyser metaG 2015-15 | ecosystem: Environmental > Aquatic > Deep subsurface > Groundwater | place: USA... | reverse complement strand
TGATGATATTATACTCAGTATTGGTAAATACTTTAATCTTGTTTTAAAACTAACCAAAGACTTAAATATATGAAATCTATATATTTTACCTAAAATCATCCTCCCATTATTGGGAGCTTTTTTTATTGACATAAAAAGGTTATAAGAATATAATATATAGGTGCATGATGTATATTGGTTTATCTCTGCTCCTGTTATCGAAATTTAGTAAAAATAGAGATGCTATACTCTCTATTTTTATTTTTATGAAAATTGTCTTTCAAATAATGAGTTTTTAACCACTAAGTAAAATGTTAAACCATATTAAAGCCATAATTAAAGCCTGTGATAAATTAAATTTAGAGTATAATATACTACATAAATCTCAAAATGTATTAGAAATAAAAACACCTAAACAAAATCTTCTTTTCACAAATGGAATTACTCCTTTTAATAGTGAATCCGTCGCAAATATCTGTAGAGACAAAGATTTTACATATACTCTTTTTCATAATGACTTAAACTTACCAAAAACAGTTAGTTTTTTTGATCCAAATGGAGGTGAAGAGTATAAAAGTTATATTGAATTTAAGAGTCATCAAATCATATGTGAGCAAATTATAAATCAATTTTCTTTTCCTGTAATAGTGAAAAGAAATTCTGGCTCACAAGGTAAAAATGTTTTTAAATGTACTTCCAAAAAAGAGATTCTCAAAGCTTTAGAATTAATTTTTGACAAAAAAAGTAATCAATATGATTATGTAGCTCTTGCTCAAGAATTTGTGAATATAAAAAGAGAATTTAGAATAATTTTATTCCAATCAAAGATAATGTTAGTTTATGAAAAAATTATTAATAATGCTAAGTTTGTAGGAAATTTAAGTCCTCTACATTGGGAGAAATCCAAAACTGAAGTTATTACTGATAAAGTTCTGATAAAAAGAATTCAAGAATCTATCAAATCAATGTCAAAATTTCCAGATTTTCAATATATTGGATTAGATATTGTTATTGATGATAAAGATAAATTTTGGATTATTGAACTAAATTCTCATCCAGGATATACAAAATTCTTAGAAGATAATGACGAGGAGCATTTAGTAAATATGTTTGAGAAAATACTAAAAAATTATATCTAATTCTTTAATAAATAAAAGCTCTAACTTCAAATTGAAATTAGAGCTAAAAACTTAACTTAGGATAATATTTTACCCTTCTTTTCTATTAGAATTAATTGGAATAACATTATTTTTAATAGTATCTGTTTTCTTATTTAAAGAATTAAATATACTATTGATTAATAATACTGTAAATATCATACCTATCTTTAATAAGGCATAATATGTTATCAAATAAGATGATCCTTCATCGTAATTTTTAAAATTTTCTGAAGTAACCATCACTAAAAATCCAACAAAAAGGGCACTACTTATTAATGAAATTATTACAAATCCAAGAATTTCTCCAAAAAATTCTCCCGCTTCTTGTTTTACCAAATCATTATATATCGGCTTAGATTTTTTTAGGAAAAATAGAAATATCATTGTATAGTAAAATGTATTAACTATATAATAGGTAATTAAATTAAAAATTCCATCTGACAAATCCATCTTTGGAACTTGATTTCCTACCATATTTATTGTCACAATTAATCCAATCACATATACAAAAACAAACACATATTTTTTGATGTTCATATATTTTTTAAAGTGCATTTTACTAAGACAGTATATAGGATAAATTTATTTCTGTCAATGGTTTTTGTCAAAGAATCAAGTGTCCATTGGATATTTTTAAAATAAAGTCTTATTACACCAACAAACTTCCCAAAAATCATTTTTTCTGTTAAAATAAGTACATTATCATAAATAAACTCTATGGAAAAAAGTAAAGCAGGTTCTATTATACTATCTGAAGATAAAAAATCTATATTACTTATTTATAGAGGAAAGCAACAAGATTATACATTTCCCAAAGGGCATGTTGAAGAAAATGAAAAACTAGAAGAAGCTATGAGACGAGAAGTTCTAGAAGAAACTGGTCTTACTATAAAAGAAATTCTTGCTAAATTACCTCCTCTTATATATATTGATTCTTCAGATAAAAAAACCTCAACTTATTATTGGCTATGCTCTGCAACTGGTACACTTAAAATTGAAAAAGATGGAGATATCCTCGAATGGATTCCTATAAATGAAGTTAAAGATAAATTAAGCTATGAGAATCTAAAAGAATATTTTGAATCAATCAAGAGTTTTATTAAATAAATATTTAAATTCCATAAAACACTTTTTTATAATATTTCTTACACCTCCCAAACTTCCCAAAAACCATTTTTTCTGTTAGAATAAATACATTATTATAAATATGTTTCACAACTAATATGAGTCTACCTAACAAATATGAACCAAAAATTCAAGAAAATATCTGGAGAGATTTTTGGGACAAAGAAAAAATCTATAAATTTGATGAGAAATCCACAAAACCAATTTTTTCAGTAGATACTCCACCACCTTATGTCTCAGCTGATCATCTCCACCCTGGGCATATTATGAGTTATTCTCAAGCTGAATTTGTAGTTAGGTTCAAAAGAATGCAAGGATTCAATGTTTTTTATCCTATGGGATTTGACGATAATGGACTACCAACTGAAAGACATATTGAAAAAAAATATAAAATCAATAAAAACTCTATCTCAAGACCTGACTTTGTAAAACTTTGTTTAGAAGAGACACAACAAGGAGCTAAGAATTATAAAGAACTTTGGGAGCTAATGGGAATATCCGTAGATTGGACAAAAACCTACTCTACCATCAATCCTCATTCTCAAAAAATAGCTCAATGGTCATTCCTAGATTTATATCAAAAAGGATATTTAGAGAGAAGAGAAGATCCAATTATGTGGGATATTTCCTTCCAATCTGCCCTAGCTCAAACTGATCTTGAAGATGATGAACAACAATCTTTCCTCAACGATATAGAATTTTTATCAGAAAATGGAGAAAAACTTATTATATCTACCACCAGACCAGAATTAATTCCTGCTTGTGTAGCTTTGTTTTGTAATCCAAATGATGAAAGGTACAAGCACTTAATAGGCAAAAAAGCTATCACTCCTATTCTAAATCAAGAAGTACCAATTATGACTGATGAGGCTGTGGATATTGAATTTGGAACTGGACTTATGATGGTTTGTACTTGGGGAGATGCCGAGGACATTTTGAAATGGAAAACTCACAAGTTAGAAACAAAAGCTATACTAAAAGAAAATGGAGTAGTGAATGAACTCGGAGGAATATACGAAGGAATCCATATCTCCAAATTAAGAAAAATTATCCTAGAAGACCTAACCAAAGAGAATAAATTAATCTCACAAAAAGAAATTACCCATACCGTGCAAGTATCCGAAAGATCTGGTGTCAATGTAGAATTTATCAAGACCAAACAATGGTTTATCAATATCACTCAATATAAAACAGAACTCTTGGAGCAAGCCCAAAAATTAAACTGGCATCCAAAGAGAATGTTTAGTATTTATCAAGATTGGGTTACTTCCCTAAAGTGGGATTGGTGTATCTCTCGCCAAAGATATTATGGGGTCCCTCTTCCAGTTTGGTATCACAAAGAAACAGGCGAAATTATTTTACCAAAAGAAGATGAGTTACCAGTAGATCCAACCACTTATACTCCAAAAGGTTATAATCCTGAAGATTTGGTAGCCGAAGAAGATGTTATGGATACTTGGATGACTTCTTCCCTATCCCCTATGATTGGAGCTGGTTTGGTAGAAGACAAATCTGTTCAAGCTCAATTATATCCTTCCACTCTTAGGCCTCAAGCCTTTGAAATTATCCGAACTTGGCTATTTTATACTGTAACAAAATCTCTTTTCCATCACAAAAGTTTACCTTTTAGGGATGTTATGATTTCAGGACATGGACTAGATAAAGCAGGTAAAAAAATCTCAAAGAGATTAGGTAATTATACTCCTCCCCAAAAAACAATTGAACTCTATGGAGCTGATGCTTTCAGATTCTGGGCTACTGGTACTACTCTTGGTGAGAATATAAGGTTCAATGAAGATGAAATCAAAAAAGGTAAAAAGACTGTTAATAAACTTTTCAATGCTTCAAAATTCTTAGAAATGCATCTTGGTGATTTTGATCCTAAATCTAAGGTTAGTCTAGAAAATTCTGACAAATGGATTCTGGATGAACTTAATCAGACCATCAAAAAAGCTACTGAGAGCTTCGAGTCTTATGAATATTTCCGAGCGAGAAGTGCGGTTGATACTTTCTTCTGGAGTGTTTTTACCGATAATTATTTAGAATTTATCAAGTACAGATTATACGGTGAAGACAAGGATCCCAAAGAATCTGCTTTATATACTCTTTACAATGTCTTGCTTGCGATTATTAAGCTTTATGCTCCTATTTTGCCTTTTATTACTGAAGAAATTTATCAAGGTATTTATGCAAAATTTGAAGATGCAAAGAGTATTCATCTTTCCGCTTGGCCTGTTGTGGATTCAACCTTAGATTTAAGTGAAGAGAAGAGATTAGAGTTTGAAGAGGTTTTGAAATTTGTGGAACAGATTAGAGCTTATAAGTCTCAAAATTCTATTTCTCTTGGTAAAAATATTGAGTCTTTTGAGATTAAATCTAATATTGATTTGAGTGAGTATAAAGAGTTTTTTGAAAAAGCTTTGAGAGTTGATGATGTGAGGTTTGGGTAGATGATGGATAATATACTAAATATTTTACATGCGATAGAAAAATTTATCCAAAGTAATCATTTTGATATCTCTATTTTTCAAAATTTATTTATAGCTTTACTCACAATCTTAATTCCTATTTCTTTATATATCCTGCAAGAAAAAGATTTTTCTTTTGAATGGGAAAAATTAGCTATAATAGATAAAATCATAAAATTTAAAGAACTTATATCTTATACTATTATATTTTTCCTTTCTCTTTTACTTATAAAAATTGATATCTCTATTTTTATCTTTTCATATTTACTTATTATTATTTCCATTTATAAAGTTCTTAAAATTATTACAAATTCTTTAAAATGGATTTTGGATATATATGGTGGGGATTTTAGATTCAACATTAGAAAAAAATATATTGAAAAGTTGCCTTATGATAAAAAGCTAGATTTTTGGAAAATGACTTGGAGTAAAGACATTTTAGATTCTAGATTTGAAAAGTTTTTGCTCAATAATTTCTTTGGTGATTCAGGTGATTTAGATAAATTATATAAAAATAAAAATCTTGATTTGTATAGAAATTATCTAAAAATATTCTCTGATAATTTTTTGAATAAATTAAATTCATCAATAGATAAATCTATATCAGATAAAAAAGATCATTTATATCTAATTGATTTTAATTGGCAAATATATTTAGAAAAAACCATTACACATCATAAAACCCTATCTATTTCATCACATGAAGAAAAAGTCTTTGATGGAGTAAATTTTTATGCTTTATTTAATTTTACCCATAGTATATTATCTAAATCTTATTTATACCCTATATATATTAATGATTTTTTTAATATAATGAAAGAAGACCCTTCAATTTTTAAAGAAACTTATCCTGAAATATTTTATGATTTCTTCAAAGCCATAATGTCATTTGAATTTAAACCAGAAGAGGCACATCGTGATTTTTATTTAAATACTGAACATAAAATTACTTTACTAAATTACAATGAAGAGTTCCAACAATCTATATTTAATAATTTCACGGAATACATAAAAAACAATTATATAAGACCACTTATTAGTTTTGGTTATTATCCTGAGAAAAAGAGCTCTCGTGAAATTTTAGAAAATATATTGAAAATTTGGCAAACATTATCTGGAGAAAAATATACTATTGATAAAAAAATAATTCTATTTGACTTTATTTTAATATTGAAAATTTCAGACTTTATTATAAGTCAAAAAGAATTCGATACAAAACTTCTCAAAGATTTATATCAAGATCTAAGTAAAAATGTATATATAACCGACCCTACTATTGTTTATATTGGAGATTCCGATCCAAGTAGAAAAGAAGAAATACAATATACTAGACAGATATTAAGTGCTTTTTGCATTTTAAATGATACCTTTAAAAATTCTATGCAAAATTTAAAAAATTCCAAGGATGAAAAACTTAAAAAAATATATAATCGGTTGGAAGACTATTTGGATTGATTCTATGAGATGAATAAATATTATTATGAAAACTAAATATGTATGTTACAATTATATATAATAAATTATATTAAGAGCTATGAACAAATCCTTTTATTCGTTGATTTTAATGGAGTTATATCATATGATCCTTTTTGGAAGTCTTTGTTAGATAAAAACCATATATTAAATAGGGATCTTCAAAGAATTGAGGATTTTGTGTTTAAAGAAAATTTTGATTTGATTTTAGACTGGATGGTAGGAAAATACAATAGTGAAGATATACATAAAATTATTTCTAAAGAGTTAGATATAGATTATACATTATTATTTGATAATTTTGTATCCGATTGTAAGAAAATTGATATATCAGAAAAAATACTAAATAAACTAAAATCAATCAAGAGTAATTATGTATTAATTTTAGCTACAGGTAATATGGATAGTTTTGATAGATTTACCCTACCAAATAATAAATATTTATATAATATTTTCGATGAAATACATAATTCATTTAATTTTGGATTATTAAAAACAACAAATAATGGAGAATATTTTAAAAAGATTATAAAAAAATATAATTTAAATCCAAAAAACTCTTATTTGATTGATGATTCTAATTCTACTTGTAAAATTTTTTCTGATTTAGGAGGCACTTCTTTTAGAACTAAAACTGAAAATGATGTTTTAGATATTATATCTAATAAATTATCCCTTCCAATCATATAAATCTACAATCTCATAAACTTCATTTAATGCTTTCAAATCACTTGGAAATCTTTCTGGTCTTTTTGCCACTTCATTTCTAATCCAATATGCATCTATACCACTATCTTTAGCTGCTTGATAATCATAAAAATACGAATCACCAATCATAAGTGCTTGGTCTTTCTCAATCCCCATACTTTTAATTACTCTCAAAATAACATTTGTTTTATCCATCGGATCATCTCCTAAAGAAGAGTGATAAGAAGTAAAAAAATTAAGAATATTAAAGTACTCTAATTTTTCTAAGAGTTCTGGTTCTGCAATTTCAGGAGGTTCAGGATTTGCAGAAACAAGGACAAATTGAACTCCAGATGAATGAAGAGTTTCTAAAGTTTCAATGATTTTTGGAGCTAGTTCCATGTGCTCAAGATAATTTTCTTTTGTTTTTAGATCATGATATATCCAATGAGGTTTTTGAGTTCTTTTGGTAGATTTAGGGTACCAAATTGTTCCGTCTCCATCTAAAAAGACAACTTTTTTATATGATTTCATAAATGTATAAATTATATTATTCTAAAAATTTTTATCCCCTATTCCCAACCTGATTCACTATAAAAAATTTTATTTCTTATACCATCAATTGCTTGTTTGATATATGGAATAACATTGTGAGGAATATTATCTAAATCAAACCAAGACAAATCATCGCATTTATGAGGTTCTCTATTTTCAATTTCACCATCCCATTTCTCAGCTATGAAAAACACATCCACTCTCTCATTATTTTCAATATCTCCAGAATTTCTATGCATTACATGAACCACTTTTAAATCTTCTGGCTTTATTAGGATTCCTGCCTCTTCTTCGGCTTCTCTTATTATGCATTGAGTAAATGTTTCATTCGGCTCGACATGTCCAGCTACCATAGAATATTTACCATCTTCATATCCTGTATTGAATCTTCTCAGAAGTAAGATTTTATTATCTCTAAATAAAGTTAGATACGAAGCAGGAATATTATGATGTCTTTCTTTGCTCATAAATAATTATGTTATTTGATTTATAATTGGACTATACCTATATTTTACTCTATTTATACAGATTATTCTAGTCTAGATAACTAAACCTTGCACTCTCAATTTATCAGTGTTAGAATATGATTATAATAATGATTTTTAATTTTATGTGGAAGACAATCTCATCAAAAGAAATTTTTCGTCACCCTCGTCTAACCTTGATCGAGGATGAGGTTATTTTACCTAATGGTCTTAAAACCAAATATTTAAAATATAAAGATGATGGTAGTTGCGGAGTTACTATTATTGCTAAAAGAAAAGATGGTAAAATTCTTTTACAAACTGAATATTCATATCCTCCAAACCAAAAACTGTTTCAATTTCCAGGAGGGCTTGTGAATCCAGATGAAAATCCTGAAATCGGTGGAAACCGTGAATTAATGGAAGAAGCCAATCTAAAAGCTAATCAACTTGAATTACTTGGTTCATATTTATTCAATAATCGTCGTTCAGTAAAGAAAATGTTTATTTATTTAGCAACCGATCTAGAAGAAAAATCCTTGGAAGGAGATCCTGAAGAAGATATCGAAAGTTTTTGGTTTACTGAAGATGAAATTTCACAAAAGATCAAAAATGACGAAATCCAAAACTGTCATGTTCTAACCGCTTGGTGTTTATATAAAATTAAAAAGTAAATTTATGATAATAGAATTCAAAGATCAGCTGATAGGAAATAGATTAATTCTAAAAAGAACAAAACCTACTTTAGAAATGGCTAAAGCTATGTTTAGGGTAGTAGATCAAAATCGTAAACATTTGGAGGATTGGTTACCTTGGGTAAAATTAACCTTGAAGGTAGAAGATAGTCTAAAATATTTATTTGACAAAGAAGAAGAAATAAAAAAAGGAACTAAAGTTGGATATGGGTTATTTCTAAAAGATGAATATATAGGAGACATATCGATTTTTGATATTGATGAAAAAAACAAATCCGCTGAAATTGGTTATTGGTTATCTTCCTCTTATCTCAGAAATGGATACATGACAGAAGCTGTAGGAATACTTGAAAAAGAAGCTTTTGAGGAAATTGGATTAAACAGGATCCAGATAAGATGTGATGAAAGAAACAAGGCTTCTGCTGGAGTAGCTAAAAAATGTGGTTACACATATGAAGGTAAATTAAGAGAAGATGCTTTTAGTGATGTTTTTAATGATTTTAGAAATACATTAATTTTTTCTAAATTGAAATCTGAATATAGAAAATAATAATTTATATAAGTTTTTTATTCAATTTTCATACAATTTGTAAACAAACCTTGACAAATTTAAAACAATACTTTATAATTTAAATTGCACATCCAAAAACCATGTGAATTATGAGAAATTTAAAAATTGACGAGATCAATAATCTAGCTTATTTTAATATAACTCAAGAAGAGTTTTTTAATCTCTTAAAAGAGTTAACAAGAGGTCAAGTTATTTAGTACAAAGTATCTCAAGTTCAATTACCCTTTACACTTGAGAATACTTATAGATTAGAAATCTATAAAAATACTCCTTCCCATAAATTCATAGTCGAAAGTATTGGAGTTAACTTAATGGAACTTGGATATACTTGCTAAATTTAGATAATTAAAATTTTAACCAAACTTCACTTTAATATTAAGGTGAAGTTTTTTATTAAATATTTTTGTAAATTACTCTTGACAAAATACTAATTATATGATATACTATATTCATGATTAAGAGAGGTTAAGACCTACTAATCAAAGATATTAGAACTTTCACACAATGTCATAATAGATACTTACTATTGACAAAAAGACTTTTCATTGGCAAATTGTATATTAGATTTACTAGTATATAGCTTGCTGATGGGAATGCCTTTATGTCCCACGGTAAGTAATTTTATGACAATTATTAATTTAACACCCCACGGTGTTCAGGTTTACAATGAAGACCAATTCGTTGGTTTAGAACAAGTCAACCCCACCACCTGGGTGGCTGATTCAGTTGAAGGAAATCCTATTTTGGATCTTCCCTCCGTTGGAAGTCTCCGTATATCCACCGCTACGGTGGATGGAGACCCCATCGATGGAGTTCCTATAGTGGAAACAACTTATGGGGAATTGGTGGGCCTTCCCACCGATTATATTGATCAGTTTATGATTGTTTCCCTGCCCTGCCAATCAATGGCAAAACAGTCTGGTCACAATTTAGCCAGCAAAATGCTGGCACCTTACAAAGTTGTTCGTCTTAGATCCAACACTTCCCAAGTGTTGGGGTGTATGGGATTCACCAAATAATCCTACCAGTTGTATGTCTGGTCAAAACATACAAAACGACTCTTCACACCTTGTGTTGAGTCTTTTTCTTTTTCTACAATTCAGTTAATGCCCCGTCAGATTTGATATTAGCTACTCTTTTATAGACCATCTCAGCACTTATAAGACAAATTGGTACTCCTATACCAGGATTAGTATTTGCTCCTACATAATACAAGTTTTTCACCTTAGATGAGACATTGTTTGGTCTAAAAATTGCAGTTTGAGTTATAGTATGTGCAAGACCAAGAGCGGTACCTTTATAAGAATTATAATCTTCTTTAAAATCTTTCACCGAATATAATCTTTTATAAATAAGATTTTCTCTCAACCCTTCCAAGCCCATTTCATCTTCCATTAACTTTAATGTTTTATCTGCATATTCGTCCAAAGAATCTTCTGTATAGTTAAGTCCTGATGCAATTGGAACTAGAACAAATAAATTCTCATGATTCTTTGGAGCTACACTAGGATCTGTCTTTGAAGGAGCACAAACATAAAGTGAAGGATCTGTTGGCCATTGAGGATCATCAAATATCTCTTCAAAATTTTTCTCCCAATCTTTAGAAAACAGAAGATTATGGTGCTGTAGTGATAGAAATTGCTTTTTAACTCCTAAATACATAATCAAAGCTGATGGTGCTAAAACTCTTTTTTCCCAATACTCTTGTTTATATTGTCTGTATTTTCTTCCTAATAATTGAGTTTCTGTATGATGAATATCCCCATTTGAGATGACTATATCTGCTTTTATTACTTTACCACCAGATAATTCAACTCCTTTTACTTCACCTTGTTTTACCACTATTTGGGATACTGGTGTACTTGTATATAATTTTGCACCATTTTTTTCGGCTATATTAATCAGTGATTTTGCTATTTCATACATACCTCCCATAGGATAAAAAACCCCCATATTGAAATCTATATGATTCATTATACTATAAAGTGCAGGAGTAGTATAAGGGGAAGAACCCAAGAAAACTAGAGGGTACTGAATAATTTTTTTTACTTTATCATTAGAAAAATAGGATGACACATAATCTTCCATTTTAGAAAACACAGAAAGTTGAGTCCCTTGAATCATTGTTCTAATATTTATAAAATCAAATATAGAATTGTAATTTTTATATATAAAACTTTCTTTAGAAATATTATATTGTTTTTCAGCTCTGTTTAAATATTTTTTTAAGTTTTCACCAGATCCTTTTTCTAATTTTTCTAAGGTGGGGATATCTTTTTTTAAATCAGAATACATATCCACACTTTCATCTCCTTTAAAAAAAATTCTATATGATGGGGATAACTTCACTAAATTCAAATGATCTTCTATCTTTTCCCCCATCAAATTATAGAAATTTTCAAAAATATCTGGCATAAGATACCAAGATGGACCCATATCAAATGTGAATCCTTTTTTTGTAAATATATTCATTCTTCCACCTAATTTTTCATTTTTTTCATATAAACTTACATCGTACCCTTTCTTTGCCATTATACATGCTGTAGCTAATCCACCAACTCCACCACCAATAATTACTACTTTTTTCATATAATTCAACTTAAATTAATATATATATTACTATTATAACATAATCTGATCAAAGAAAAAATATTGATTTTTCTAAGTTATATTCTAAAATAAACTATTCCATTGGAATTAACATATATATTTATAAGGTCAATAAATATAAAATATAAAACCCACACTATAATTAAGACAGTGTGGATATAAATTAGATAGATAAGTTATTTTTAAGAGTATATCTAAGTTTTTCAGATATATTTTTATTTGATATTTTTATAATTATTCCTTCTAGATTTGTTCTAGAAATAAATTGAGAATTTATTTTATTTATATTCTGAGAATTACTTTTGAGTTTCATAATAAAAACCTCTTTTCAATTACGAATGAACATTTGTTATTATATCATATTTTGAAATTATGTCAATAAATGTAAGATTAAAAAGAGAAAAAGTAAAGATTGCAATACACCCTATGTAATTATATTACTTATTAGAGGGTTTTCATCTTTACTTTTATAATTTTAGTTATTATGATATTAAGTCTATATGTATCTATTTAATATAATAACAACATCATATTTTCTTATCACCAATCTTTGGTTGTACCTATTTATTTTAAAGAAAGTGCTTTTAGTATATTTGTTTGTATTCTATTTCTAGTCAAAAGTATTATTAATTTTTATAATTTATTTTTAGATTAACTTGTAAAGATCAGCTCAAAGAATACAACCACAAACTTCTTCTTTTATTTATCCACAGTATATTTTTGTAAATTTATGGTTGTATTACTAAGCTTACTTACATCTATATTATATCAGATCTTTACTATTTAATCCACAATAAGTTATCCACAGTTAGCTTAGGTTTTTATTTATTCTCAAAAGACTTACTTAAAGATTCCATAGAGAATTTAGAAGAAGAAATGAATATATATTTATCATCTTTTATATAACCAACATCAATTGCATTACTTGGTGTAGTATAATTATAATAATAAATTGAAAGTTGCTTTCCATCAGAAAGAGTATTTGTAACCTTTGAAGGTTCTGATGATAGCATTCCTCTAGAAGAAGAGTTAAGAGAATAACCCGACATATTTCTTGAAATAGCTGACTTCCATTCTTCTACAAACGATTCTGTAGCATTATTATTCATTTCTAAGATATTTGTAATTTTGTATAAACCTTGTTCCTTATAAAGATATGTCCACCACTTATTATTATTTGTTAAAATATTTTCTGGAATAGTTATCCCCATATAAGACGAAAAGTCTCTTAAAGATATATTTTCACCAGAAGAATTTTTTAATTCTAAATAAATAACTTCTTCTTGCAATCCAGATATTTGTGCTATTATATCAGATCTAATAGAAGAGGGAGTTACTGTAACTGGAACCATTGGAGTATCGGGAAAAAGTGAAGCTGAAGATATATTTGATCCTGAATCATCTAAATTATTATCAATAACAGAATCATCTTCTTGCTCAGGTATATCAGTAACTATATTATCATCTTCTGTTGTATCAGCTTGTTGCTCCATATTATCAGTAGTATTCCCTAATAAAAAGAATGCCACTCCTCCACCTATTAAAGCAACTACCAAGAAACCTCCTATTATATAATAAATTGTTTTATTTCTTTTTTTAGGTAAATTATCTTCATAAGTTGGAATAGGTGTAGGTTCAGTTGTTTCTGTTGCAGAATTCAAATTAGAGTCTATTGACATCTCCTTAAATAAAGGATTATTATCTAAAGAGTTATTTTTAGAAAAAGGAACTTCATCTTTAGAAAAAAGCAAATTATTACCTAAAGTATCATTATCTTTTTTATTAAATAATTCTTTTGACTTTTCCTCTAATTCTTTTTTATGATTTATCTTATCTTCTTTAGATATGTCTAATTCAGGAGATAAATTTATCTGAAAATCATCTTTTGGTAAACTATTATTGATTTTTTCATCAGATTTATCAGAATAATTTTCATTATCTATACTTAAATTTGGTTCTTTATTTTCATCGGATAAAATAAAAGGAATATTTGTTGAAGTAATTTCATTAAGTGAACTAGAGTTTTTAATCTCATTTTCTAATTGAACTGATTCTTGTTTTGCTCCAAATATATTATTTGATAGATTAGCCCTATCTTGAGGTGATTGGACTTCCTTCATGTCATCACTCATTGTTCTTATTTGTCCTAATGGTTTTAATGTTACAGATTTTGGTATATTTTTCTTTATATCTTGCATAAATTTGTTAGTAAACTTTTTTATAACTTAAACTTTTCTTTTAAATACAGATTAACTTTGCCAGAATCATCTACATTTTTGATAATAACTGAAACTAAATCTCCTTCTTTTAAAACTTGCTCTACTTTATCTAATCTGGTTTCTGCCATTTCTGATATATGTAATAACCCATCTATATTATATCTTATATTTATAAATGCTCCGAATGGCATAACTTTAACTACTTTACCTTTATATTCTTCTCCTTCTTTGGGTTCAAAAGAAAGTTCTTGTATCCATTTTGAAGCTTCATTTATATTATCAATATTTTCTCCAGTTATAAATACCTTACCATCATCTTCTATATCTATTTTTACATTTGTTTTTTCTATAATTTTATTAATTATTTTACCTCCAGAACCAATTACATCACCTATTTTAGTAGGATTTATTCTTAAAACAACTATTTTAGGAGCATATACAGATATTTCTTTTCTTGGCTCAGAAATTATTTGTGACATAATGTCTAATATAGATAACCTTGCTTTTTCAGATTTTATTAGAGCTTCTTTAAACATATCAATCGTCATACCAGAACCTTTTACATCCATTTGAATAGCATTGATTCCAGTTTTTGTACCCGCAACTTTAAAATCCATTTCTCCATAATGATCTTCTGGACCTTGAATATCTGTTAACAATTTATATACTCCTGTAGATTCATCTTCTAAGATTCCCATTGCTATTCCAGCAACAGGTTCTTTTATAGGAACTCCTCCAGCTAATAAAGCTAAAGTAGAAGAACATACACTAGCCATAGAAGATGATCCATTTGAACCTAATACCTCAGTGACTAATCTAATTGTATATGGAAAATCTTCTGATTCAGGAATAACAGATTCTAATGCTTTTTCTGCTAAAGCACCATGCCCAATTTCTCGTCTACCTGGCCCTCTCAAAGGTCTAACATCTCCAACAGAATAAGGAGGGAAATTATAATGATGTAAAAATCTTTTTACATACTCATGCTCCATTTCATCAATAATTTGAGCTTCACTCGGAGCTCCTAGAGTTAAGAGAGATAAAGTTTGAGTATCTCCTCTATTAAATAATCCTACTCCATGAATTCTAGGAACTACATCTATTTCACCAGATATAGCTCTTATTTCATCTAAACTTCTAAAATCAGGTCTTTTTTCATTATTTATAATATTTTGCTTAAACATTTTACCTATAGCATCATCAATAATTAACATTGCCATAGATATATGATCAGGAAAAGTTTCTTTTACTTTCTGAAATAAATTTTTTCTAGCCAAATCAATAGATTTTTTATCTCCATACAAAACATTTTCTAAATATGGATTAACAAACTCTATAACTTGAGATTCTATGTCTTTATCATATAAATACACATGAGCATCTCTTTTTTTTATAGAAATTTGACTGCATATCTCTTTTTGAAAATCAATCATATCTTGAATAGAATTCAATGAATCCAAAACACAATTTGTGATTACTTCATTTGAAAGAGATTTGGAACCTGTCTCCATCATCACAATTCTCTGTTTGTCATTCATTGTTAATATCAGATCTAACAAACCATTTTGCCTATCATCAAATGATGGATTTAATATAATCTTATCATCACGAAAACCAACTCTCAAAGCAGCAACAGGCCCATTCCAAGGAATATCAGACACCATTAAGGCCAAAGAAGCTCCAAATAAAGAAGGCACATCAGAATCATTATGTTCATCTAAAGACAATACTGTTACTATAATCTGTATTTCATTCCTTATTCTTTGATCAAAAAAAGGTCTTACCGCTCTATCAATTAATCTTCCTGTCAAAATAGACTCATCACTTGGTCTACCTTCTCTTTTAATAAACCTACTTCCTTTAATTTTTCCTGCTGCATAAAATTTTTCTTGATAATCAACAAAAAGAGGGAGATAGTCACTTGATATCAACTTATCCCCCATAACAACTGTAGCTAAAATAGTCGTATCACCATATTTAACAAAAACAGAACCATCAGCTTGATTAGCAAATTTACCTATTTCTACAATTAATTTTTCTCCTGCTATTTCTTTTTCAAATTTTTGATAACTCATATTTTTATTTAGTAATGTATTTTAGTTTTAAGAAATACGAGATTATACTCTTAAACTCAATTTTGAGACTATATCTTTAAAGGATGCTTCATCTGTTCTTTTTAGATAATTTAATAGCTTTTTTCTTGTTGAAACTAACTTTATTAAACCTCTTCTAGAATGAAAATCTTTTCTATTAACCTTCAAATGCTCTGTCAATTTTGCAATATTTTCTGTTAAAATAGCTATCTGCACTTGTGATGAACCGCTATCTTTCTCATGAATCTGATACTTTTTAATAATCTCTTTTTTAGTAGCTGTGTCTAACATAAATCAATTTAAATAAATCTTATATAAGTACATATTATCATATTTTGCATAATAAGTCTACACTTTATTTCTAAATAAATAAAGCTAAACTTAGTGTAGAATCTAGGCAAAATTCATTATCTACAATTGTGCTGAGAAGAGGACTTGAACCTCCAAGCCAATGGCACATGCTCCTAAGGCATGCGTGTCTACCAATTCCACCACCTCAGCTTTATAAACTTATTATATACCATGATTGACAATATGTCAATTCTATGGTATAATATTTTTTATGTTTACAAAATAAGGATATTTTATTCTTTATATAAATATAATAGAATATTCGCACTGTGTCTGGTAGATTTTTGTAACACTGTATTATACATTAAGTTATTAATGAAAAATTTTACGATAGTTACGATTATATTATTGTTCTCCATAAATACATTTATATTACCATCAGCAGTTATAGCTGAAGATTTAAATTATAATAATAGTTCTTTATTAGTTATTAGAGATATTCAATCTCCAAATACAATTATTACACAGAAGCCTATTATTAAGCCTGAACCAAAAGTTCAAGTAAGAAAACAGGACTTAAGTAATTATTATAATAATATACCAGAACAAGGATCTTGTTTTGATTATGTTGATAAATATTCTACTTTATATGGTGTTGATAGTGATTTATTAACAAGAATTATTAGAGCAGAAAGTGGTGGTAATCCCCTATCTAAAAATAAAAATTCTACCGCTTCTGGTTGTGGACAGTTCATTCAATCTACTTGGAATTCTACTTTGAGACAGATGGGTAGGGAATGGGTTTCTCCTTTCAATGCTGAGGCCAATGTTGAGGCCATGTCTTGGAAAATAGCCCACGGTGGTATTGGAGCATGGAATGCTTCTAAATCTAAGTGGTCTAAATAATAAAAAGTACTAGTGTAAAAGCTAGTGCTTTTTTTATTTACAGAATTATGATATAATTAACTTGAAATTCATTCCTAATAATAAAATGAATAAGTACTATACCATATTTGAAATTCTAGATTTCATCTCAGAACCAAATAAATCAATTTTCTTAAAGATTATAACCGAAAATAAAGATATATTTTTTTCAGCTAAAGGGTCTAATACCAAACATCAAGCTTGGGAGGGAGGCTATATAGATCATATAACTGAATGTTGCAATATCGCTATTAACATGTACAATACTTTAGATACACTAAGATCATTACCTTTTTCAATTGAAGATTGTATTATTGTTCTATTTCTTCATGATATAGAAAAGCCTTGGTTATATAATGGTAAAATATCTATCAAAAAAAGAGATTATCGATATGTATTTAGAGAATCTTTATTTACTAAGTACAAAATTTCTTTGACAGAAGATCATTTTACAGCAATTAGATATATAGAAGGTGAAGGTAAAGACTATTCAAGCACAAAAAGAATTCTAAATCCTTTGGGAGCTTTCTGTCATAGTTGTGATATTATCTCTGCTAGAATATGGTATGATAAGCCAGAAGTAGATCAAAAAAATAGTTGGTAATTCCAAATTATAAACCTAAACAAAATGTATTTTTATAAAAATACATTTTTTATTTTATTCAATTTAAATCTAGGTTAATAAAATAAAAAATTACTCTTTGACATTATCTCTGAGTAATTCTTATAAACAAGGTTTAATTAACCTTTGTTTGTTCTTTTTTCAATAATAGCTTGTTGAATATTATTTGGAACTTGTTGATAGTTACTAAACTCCATAGAAGCATTTCCTCTTCCTTGAGTCATAGATCTCAATGTTGTTACATAACCAAACATCTCTGATAAAGGTACTTTAGATGAAACAACTTTTAATCCTCCCATTCTATCTTCCATCTCTTCGATAAGTCCTCTTCTAGCATTTAAATCTCCAACTACATCTCCCATGTATTGTTCTGGTATTACAACTTCAACCTTCATAATTGGCTCTAATATAACAGGAACAGCTTTTTTAACTGCAGCTGAAACTGCCATAGAACCTGCTATTTTGAAAGCTGATTCTGATGAGTCAACATCATGATAAGAACCATCATAAACAGTAACCTTAACATTTATAAGCTGATATCCAGCAATAACTCCTCTCTGAATAGATTCCTTAACTCCTTTCTCTACAGCAGGTAAGTATTCTGATGGAATAGCTCCTCCTTTAATTTCATTAACAAATTGAAATGTTTCTTGAACTTCTCCTTCCTCTGCTTCTTCTGGAATATAAGGTTCAACTTTAGCATAAACATCACCATACTGTCCTTTTCCTCCAGATTGTTTGATATATTTACCTTGAGCTTCTGCTTTAGCTGTAATAGTTTCTTTGTAAGCTACCTGTGGTTGCCCAACATTAACCTCCACTTTAAACTCTCTTTTCATTCTATCCACAATAATATCTAAGTGAAGCTCTCCCATACCTGCAATCAAAGTATCTCCTGTAATATCATCACTAGTTACTTTTAAAGTAGGATCTTCTTCAGATAATTTATGCAAAGCTAAGCTCATTTTTGTTTGATCAGCTTTAGTTTTAGGCTCCAACTTAATCTGAATAACTGGCTCAGGGATAGTCATTCTTTCCAAAATAATAGTATCTTTCTCATCACATAGAGTATCTCCTGTTGTAGTATTTTTTAACCCAACAATAGCACCTATATCTCCTGCTTTTAGCTCTGATACTTCTGATCTTGAATTTGCATGCATCTTAACAAGTCTAGAAATTCTTTCTTTTTCACCTTTTGTTGAATTAAGAACATATGAACCACTTTTCAATATTCCTGAATATACTCTAAAGAAAACCAATTGCCCGATATAAGGATCTGAAACCACTTTGAAAGCTAGTCCAGCCAAAGGAGCATTATCATCAGCTTCTCTTTCAATTTCTTTTTCTTTATCTTTAATAGAAGTACCTATAGCAGCAGGAATATCTAGTGGAGAAGGTAAATAATCTATAACTGCATCTAATAGCTTTTTAACAATTGCTGTTCTAGAGTCCCCTCCCAAGATAGGAAAAATCTTACTTTCTAAAGTCCCTTTCCTTATAGCATATTTTAGTTCCTCTTCTGACAAAACTCCATCATTCAAAAATAATTCTATCAATCTATCATCTACCTCAGAAACTTTTTCCATTAATTCCATTCTGTACTCTTCAACCTTTTCTACCATATCAGCTGGAATAGGTGCTTCGATAATATCAGTCATCCCTGTTTCATCTGAATAAACAAATGCTTTATTTAAAACCAAATCAACAATTCCTTTGATTCCTTGTTCAAAACCAATAGGAAGAGCAACTACCACTGCATTTTTAGATAATCTTTCTTTAATTGAATCAACTGATTTATAAAAATCTCCTCCTGTTTGATTAATTTTATTAACAAAACAAATTCTAGGTACTTTATATCTATCAGCTTGTCTCCAAACAGTTTCTGATTGAGGTTCTACACCCATTTTCCCATCAAATACAGTGACAGCTCCATCAAGAACTCTAAGAGATCTCTCTACTTCCATTGTAAAATCAACATGTCCAGGAGTATCAATAATGTTAATTCTATGATTATCCCAATAACAGGTTGTTGCTGCTGATGTAATAGTTATACCTCTTTCTTGTTCTTGTTCCATCCAATCCATAGTAGCAGCACCATCATGAACTTCTCCTATTTTATGAGATACTCCTGTAAAATAAAGTATTCTTTCTGTTGTAGTAGTTTTTCCAGCATCTATATGAGCAATAATTCCAATATTTCTACTATTTTTTAATGAAATATTTTTTTCTTCTGACATAATAATTTATTATTTTAAAATTAAATAGATTTAAAAGTACTATCTCAAATGAGCAAATGCTCTGTTAGCTTCAGCCATTCTATGAGTATCTTCTTTTTTCTTAATAACAGATCCTGCTTTGTTGTAGGCATCTATTATTTCTGTTGCTAGTTTTTGATGCATAGCTCTACCTTTTTTCTTTTTTGCAGCATCTAATATCCATCTAAAAGCTAACGAGATTCTTCTTTCAGCTCTAACTTCAATAGGTACTTGATAATTCGCTCCTCCAACTCTTCTTGATTTAACCTCTACCATAGGGGCTACATTTTTGATAGCTGCATTAAATGAAGTCATAGCATCTTTACCAGTTTCTTTCTCAACTAATTCCATACAATCATAAAATATTTCTCTTGCAACAGATTTTTTACCGTGCAACATGATATAATTAATGAATTGAGCAGCTAGAACACTTTTATATTTTGGATCAGGTTCTAGGACTCTTGTATAATTTCTACTTTTTCTAGGCATAATAGTTTAAATTATTTCTTCTCTTTTTTAACTCCATATTTACTTCTCTGCTGAGAACGACCACTTACTCCTGCAGTATCTAGAGTTCCTCTTACAATATGATATCTAACTCCAGGTAAATCTTTTACTCTTCCTCCTCTAATCATTACAACAGAGTGCTCTTGTAAATTATGTCCTTCTCCTGGAATATATGCTGTAACTTCTTGATCATTAGATAATCTTACTCTAGCAATCTTTCTTAAAGCTGAGTTAGGCTTTTTAGGTGTTACGGTTGTAACTTTAACACAAACCCCTCTCTTGAAAGGAGAATTTGACTCTAAAGGCTTATTTTTAAGTACATTGAAGGTTTTTCCAAGTGCTGGAGACTTGGTTTTTTTAGTAGAACTAATTCGTCCTTTTCTCACTAATTGTTGAGTTGTTGGCATAAATATTTTTAAATAATAAATTATATATAAATTTCTTCCTCTCTAAACACCAAAAGAAAGGTTCGCTGGGGAACTTGTATCTATTGTATTACTAAATTTGATTTTTGTCAAATAAAATACCACCTCTTAAATTAAAGAGATGGTTTAAATATTAAAAAATATATTTAAGCATTTCACTAGCTTTTTCATAAGCTTGATCATAAGATGAAAATGGTCCAGCAACCCTTACCATTCCATCATTTTCACAATGCCCCCAAAAGACATGATTATCTTTATCTTCAAATATAGATATATAATCTATACTTTTTACAATCTTCCAATTATCTTGGTTTTTTAAACTAGTTTTCTCTAAATTATCTCCAACTATTGACATACAGAAACCTCTTTCTAAATATCCTTTCTAATTATATGCAATTTATAAATTTTGTCAATATCAATTATCTATGCTATAATAAGCTATATGAAAAAATTATTTAAATTTTTACCTACTATACTTATCTGTTCCATAATTATTTTATTATCTCACAAATCTGGGCTTAAAAGTAATTTTAGTCAAGTAACAGATATTATTCTAAGAAAACAAGCTCATATATTTGAATTTGCTCTTTTATATCTGTCTTTTTTCTTAGCTATTAGTGATAATATAAAAAAGATAAGATACAGTGAATTTAAAAATTTATCCATTATTTCTTTTATTTTTGTATTGATATTTTCCCTATCTGATGAATGGCATCAATCTATGGTGATATCAAGAACAGCGAAACCGATTGATATATTGTACGATTCTTTGGGTGGGCTTGTAGGGTATGTATTAATGTGGAATATTTTTATTTATCACAAGATTAAAGATAATGTTTTTGAGAAGTAAAATTTGTTTATCTTTTGTTATGTGTACTCAGCTAAATGAAATTTAGCTCAAGCTCGAGTAGTAGGAGCAAAGAGGAGAAGCTGATTTAACGATTTTTAATTTTATCGCTTATTATTAGAATGATAAATATTATAATTGACCAAATAATAATATTTCCAAAATAAGCATAATTGTTTGAAATACCTGCATCACCAAACATTTGATATGTTTTTATTGGAAATCCAGTAGAAAAGTAAGGTCCAATATCTGTATTATAAAAATTAAATGGAATTAAGCTGGTTATCATTGTAATTACAAATCCAGATATTGAGGAGATAAGAATTTTTTTCTTCATATTTTTAGTTTGTAAAAGATTTTATATAAATATTGCATAATCTATTTTTTCTTATTTTTTTATTACAATACTAGAGTTTATTTTTGAGAAAATGCAATAATATAATAAAGCCATACCTTATTTCTTTCCACTTACTACAACTATTTCTAATTGGCGATGTACTACTCCGTTTTTGGCGGATTTTTAAAAAATCTTCAATTGTCATTGTAATATTGGTTTAATAATAAATTCAGATAAAGTCTAACTGATGTAGAAATAATAATTTTATTTGTCATTATATAATCATATTTTTTTATTGGGCCTTAGTTACATTTTCTGCTAATGATTATTGATATCTGATTTCAAGGTATTAATCAATCGGAAAATCCAACTGTTCTTTTGGAATTCCTAGAGATAAACCATATTCAAAAACAGGTTTCCAAGTAACTTTGCTATCAAAATTAAACTCAAATTTTTTATCTTTAAAAATTGCAATAACGTTTCGTCCTTTCCAAAAATGCATATACCATTTCTGCTTAATATTTTTAGAAAGTCGAACAATATCTTCTTTGGAAACCTGAACAGTATAAATATGCCATCTATCAGCTGGATTTTCTTCTTTTGATATACGAAATTCAATAATTTTAAAATCGTTGAGAATTCTATTATCTGCCAAGCTTTCTTCAATGATTACACCTTTATATTGACTCATATTATCATTAAAATTATCTAATGAGCCAGCCGTAATTGGATTACATATAACACAAATTTATAAGAAGTTCGACTAAACTCTGTATATTATTCTCTTTATTATTATACTTTTTTTATAAACAATATACAAGTATATATAAATATATTATTACTAAGCTTTTAAAATTATTAGAAATTACATTACAAATACATAACAAAAAACAAGATCTTTTTAGGAGCTTGTTTTGAAATAGAACATTTTTATCTCTTAGACCACTGTCCAGCTTTTCTAGCTTTCTTTAATCCCGGTTTCTTTCTTTCCTTAGCTCTAGGATTTCTAGTTAGATATCCATTATCTTTCAATTGTTTCTTTAGAGTCTCATCATACTTAACTAAAGCTCTTGATAATCCTAGTTGAATTGCTTCAGCTTGACCTGTAATTCCTCCACCATCAACATGAACTGATATGTCAAATATTTCAGTTGCGAGTACGGATAATGGTTTTTTTACAGATGTAATTTTGTCTTCTAAATCAAAATATTTGTCTATAGCCAAGTCATTAACAACTATAGCATGTGTTTTTTTTGTTGAAGGAGTTATTCTTACTCTAGCGGATGAAGTTTTTCTTCTTCCAATTCCTTCAAAATATGTAATTTGCTTACTTGTAGCCATAAAAATTTAATTTATATCTCCTTTATACATAACCAATCTATTTAACATCTTAGCTCTAAGTCTATTCTTAGGTAACATACCATAAATAGCTTTTCTTAAAACTTGTGTTGAATCTTTAATCATTAATTTATCTGCTGTTATAGACTTGATTCCACCTGGTCTTAGTGTATGTCTATAGTATGTTTTTTGAGCAATTTTATTAGGATGTATAGATAATTTATCTGTATTTGTAACTATAACTTTACAACCTTCATCTTTATGGTACTCAAAACTTGGGTCATTTTTACCCATTAATAACTTAGAAATATCAGATGCTAGAGATCCAAGTCTAATATTTTCAGCATTTATAATAACTTCTTTTCTTTGCATATATTTATTACTTGACTAGTTCTATAATGGCCATTTTTGACACATCGCTCTTTCTTATAGGAGCTTTAATAATTCTTGTATAACCTCCATTTCTTTCTACATACATTGGAGCTATTGTATGTATTAACTTATTAGTAGAGTCTTTGGTTAAATATCTCATCAATAGTCTTCTAGAAGACAAATCTCCTTTCTTTGCATATGTGATCATTCTTTCAACAAAAGGTCTTAGTGCCTTAGCTTTAACTTCTGTTGTAGTAATACTCTCATGCAAAACTAGGTCATTTGACAGAGACCTTAACAAAGATTTCCTTTGTTCTCTATTTCTACCTAACTTTTTAAGCTTATTTCCTTTATTCATAATAATTTACACTAAATAATACATCTATTCTATTTCTACACCAAATTGCTTCAACTGATCTAACAAATTATCAACTGCTTTTGCTGAAATTCCCTTTATTGCTGAAAGCTGATCTTTACTCAATTGAGCAAGTTGAGCTACATTAAGTATACCTGCTGATTCCAAAGCTTTGATTGTTCTTTGAGTAACTTTAAGAATATTTAAATCTATACTAGATAATTCTACTGTAGGTTCTTTATATTCATCTTCAACTTTTCCATTACCAAATGTCATACTGGATCTCGCATCTCCTGCCAAACATTCTAACTGAGCAATCAAAATTGTTGCTGATTGTTCAATAGCTGACAATGGAGAGATTGACCCATCGGTTGTTATATCTAATATAATTTTATTATAATTAGTTTTATCACCTACTCTAACATCTTCCACTTCATAAGAAACTCTATTTATAGGTGAAAATATTGAGTCTACAGCCATTAATCCTATTTCAGTTTTTGAGTGTTGTTCAGTACCTCTTCTCAAGCCAAATCCTTTCTCAACTATCAATTCCATCTCAATAGTTTTATCAGCTTCGGTAACTGTCATAATATGTGCATCCTTATTAATCAAAACTAATTCAGCTGGAAGTTTTATATCATTCCCCGTAATTTTCTTTGCACCTGTTGATTTTATTGTTACTCTAATAGGTTCATTTAATGTTGTTTCAAATCTAAGTTCTTTTATATTTAATGTAATATCCAAAACATCTTCTAGAACACCTGGTATTGTTGTAAATTCATGATCTACACCATTAATTTTGTAATATGTAACAGATGTTCCAAGAAGAGAAGACAACATAATTCGTCTCAATGAATTAGCTATAGTAACTCCATAACCTGGATTTAGAGGTTCAATTGAGAACTTAGATCTATTACTAGATATTTCTTCAACTAAAGCTGGTTTATTTGGAAGGATGATATGTTTGTGCATATAATTATATTTATTATACTTCTATTATCTAGAATAAAATTGAACAACTAATGAAATATTAAATTGTTTACTAATCTCTTCTATATTTGGGTTTCCTTGAACTTTAACCTTTCCAGAATTCTTATCTAAATTCAACCAACCGTTTACATCTAAAGTCTTTAAATATTCTTTTCTTTCTAATACTAACTTTGATTTAACATCTTTAAATTCTACAACATCACCTGATTGTACTGAGTAACTTGATATTGTTACTTTCTTCCCATTAACTAAGATATGACCATGCAAAATTAATTGCCTAGCTTGCTCTCTAGTCAGAGCCATTTGTGATCTATAGACTATATTGTCTAATCTTCTTTCTAATAAATTTAATAGTTCTACTGGGGTAGATTCAGATGAAGATAGAGCTTTATTATAAACATTTCTAAACTGTGTTTCTTTCATTCCATAAACTATCTTCATTTTTTGTTTTTCTTTTAATTGCATTCCGTACTCAGATAAATTCTTTCTTCTTTTTTGAGTACCATGAACTCCAGGTGGAGTTGCTAACTTATTATCTGATACCTTAACTTCAGGAAATAATCTTTCCCCAAATTTTCTACATAACTTTGTCTTCTTTCTATTATACATAGTATTATAACAATAAAATTAAATTATACTCTTCTAGGTTTTCTTTGTCTTGTACCATTGTGAGGGACAGGTGTCACATCTTTTATGGAGACAATACTAAGACCTGTTGCTGCAAGACCTCTAATCGCTGCTTCTCTTCCTGATCCAACTCCTTTTACAATAATCTTTATTTCTTGCAATCCTGTTTTCTTTACTTTTTCAAAAACATTTTTTGCAACTAAAGTAGCAGCATAAGGGGTAGCTTTTTTAGCTCCTTTAAATCCAAGAGATCCAGAAGAACTCCAAGATAAAATATTACCAGACAAATCAGCAAGTGCTACTTTTGTATTATTATAAGTAGATTGAATATATCCAATACCTCTTATAACCTTTTTCTTGGATGAAGTTTCTTTTACACTAGATTTTAATCCAGATGCGGTATCTCCTTTTTGTACAACTCTTTTTTTTCCCATATATAATTATAATAATCTAATATTCAAGTTAATAACTATGTTTTATCAACTGATCTTCTTCCACTTCCCATAGTCCTTCTTACATTGCCTCTTACAGTTCTAGAATTTGTCTTTGTTCTAGCTTTTATAGGTAATTTTTTAGCATGTCTAGAACCTCTATATGATGCTATATCTTTCAATCTTTTAATATTTGTAGACACTTCTCTTCTCAAATCTCCCTCAATTTTATAGTTTTTCTCAATATATTCTTTCAGGGATGACACTTCTTTTACAGTTAAAGTTTTAGCTTTTCTGTATGGATCTATATTAACTTGACCCAAAATAAACTTAGACCTAGTTGGTCCTATACCATAAATATAGGTAAGTGCGATATCTATGTTTTTTGATTCTGGAATTATTACTCCTGCTATTCTTATCATTATAGTATTATATTAATTAACAAGATTAACCTTGTCTTTGTTTATGACGAGGACTAACATCACAGATAACTCTAATGACACCTCTTCTCTTTATAACTTTACACTTATTGCATCGTTTTTTGACTGAAGCTTGAACTTTCATATAGGTTTAATTTCTTCTTATAATTCTTCCCTTAGCTAAATTATACAAACTTAACTCGACTAGTACTTTATCTCCTGGCAAAACTCGAATATAATTCATTCTCATTTTTCCTGATAAGTGAGCTAGAGTCTCTGTACCATCTTCAAACATTACTATGAATGTAGTGTTGGGTAAAACTTCTTTTACCAGACCTTCTTTCTCTATAATGCTCTTAGATTCACTTTGACTTTTTGCCATAAATTATTGTTAAATTAATACTTTTGCTAAGACTACTTGTTAACTAGTATAAAATATGTTAACAGTTTTGTCAACATAAAAACTAGTTTTTAAAATATCAATACTAATGATACTACAAATCCTAAAATTTATCAAGTGTTATTACTTGTATAATATCATTATTTTTAAAATTTTAATAGTGAATTATATATAATTTGTATTATTCTCATAAATTTTGTATAATTTATATAAATAGTATCCAAATAATTTTAAATTTTAACCATAAAACAATATGATAATACAACTTATAAAGAAAATTCTAAAAAAAATCATCTATGCTCAAATAGTTATATTAATAATAAGTTTTTTCTTTTTGAATAAGGATTTTTCTGATTTAGGGAAAATAATGGCAAATCTAGCTATAATTACTTTTTGGATTATAGCAATAGCAGGAATTCTACAAAGATTCAAAGTTAAAGGGATATTACAAAAAATACAATTAATCTTGATATCTAACAGGAGATATCTTGGAATATTAATGTTCTTATTTGGATTTACACATTATACTTGGAATAAAGGTTTCATTATTATCAAAAATGGAGTACCTTCTTCTTTTCCTTTATACCAAATATTTGGTTTTATATCTCTAAGTCTCTTATTTCTATTATTTATAACTTCTAATAATTACTCTGTTAAAAAATTAGGTAAGTTTTGGAAAACCTTACACTCTTTAGTATACCCAGTTATGTTGTTATTAATATTACACATAACTATGCAAGGATCTGACTTTAAAATTTTAGGTATATATTTTGGAATAGAGCAAACTTTAAAGTATGGTATTCCTTCATTGATTATATTATTTTTACAAATTTATTCTCATTTCTATTATAATTCTACTAAAAAGGCTACTAGTCATCACAAATTGGAAATAATAAATATTTATACTGATACTAAAGATTCAAAAATAATAGAATTAAAAATACCTCCCCACATCCAAAAGAACTTTTCATTTGTGGCTGGACAACATGTTAGTCTAAAGTTTAACCTAAATAATAAAGTGTTTTATAGATCTTATTCAATTTGTAATTCACCTTCTAAATTTGGAAATAATTCTAAAATAACAATATCAGTAAAAAGAAAATTGGGTGGTATTATTTCTAATTATATTAATGATTCTCTTAAAGCAGGGATTTTTATTGAGGTATCAAAACCTTTTGGAAGATTCTTTAAACCTGAAGATATTAACTCAGAAACACAAAATATTTATTTCTGGGCTGGAGGAAGTGGAATTACTCCTATATTAAGTGTTATTGAATATATTCTAAAATCTAATTTTGATCAAAATGTATACTTAATTTATGCAAATAGAACCCTTGATTCTATTATGTTTAAAAATTATTTAAATAAACTTGAAATTAATTCAAACAAAAAACTTAAAATCATAAATATTATATCTGATGAAACTGAAATCAATATTCAAAACTCCTCTAATCATAATATGAGTTCATATATTTTTGAGAGAATGAATGCTGAGACAATATCTGATTTAGTTAAAGATAAAAATTCTATTCATTACATATGTGGCCCAGAACCAATAATGATCCTAATCAAAGATAATTTAAAAACAATAGGAATAGATGATAATAATATACATCTTGAGTCCTTTGTAATTAACTCAGATAATGAGACTCTTTATAATAAAGGAACTTTAGTTCCTGAAGATGGAGAATATATGTGTATAGATTGTGGCTATAGTCAGTTTTTCAAAAAAGGAGAGGTATTTCCAGTTTGTCCTGTATGTCTAGCTGGAGAGGAAGATTCTGAATATGAATTCTGGAAAAAAGTAAAATAAATATATAAATAAAGGCTCATAATTTTATAAAAATATTTTATCTTTTTATTGATGCTCTTATAAATCCTTTGAATATTGGATGTGGATTTAAAGGTCTTGAGATTAACTCTGGGTGAAACTGTGTTCCTACAAAAAATGGATGGTCTCCTAGTTCTATTATCTCTACTAAGTCTTTTTCTTTATTTATACCTGAAATAACTAAACCATTATCAACTAACTGTTCTTTATACTTGTTATTAAACTCATATCTATGTCTATGTCTTTCTTTTATATTACTAGCTCCATATAATTTTCTCACTAATGTTTTTGACTGAATCTCACAATCATACTCACCCAATCTCATAGTTCCTCCCATTTTTTTATTATTAAGATTTTCTTTTTGTTCTTCTATTATATCAATTACTGGATCTATAGTTTTTGGATTAATTTCTGTTGTATGAGATTTTGTTAATCCTACTACATTACGAGCAAATTCAATAACTGACAATTGCATACCATAACAAAGTCCTAGATAAGGTATTTTATGTTCTCTTGCAAATTGTATTGCTTTTATTTTACCTTCTATACCTCTTTCTCCAAACCCTCCTGGAACAATAATCCCATCATAAATATTAAGGTCAGCCAAATGCTGTTCATCTTTTTCGAACTCTTCGCTATTTATCCAATCAATTACTGGTTTCACTTTATAAAAATATGATGCATGTTTGATAGCTTCTATCACAGAAATATATGAGTCAGATAAAACAAAATCTCCAGTATTAAAATATTTACCTACTATTCCAATTCTAATTTCTTTAGTTGAAGCATCTATTTTATTAGTAAATGTTGTCCAATCTTTCAGATCTTTTTTCTTAGGTCTTAAATCAAATTTTTTAATTATTTTGGTGGATAATTGATCATTTTCAAAATTAATTGGGACATGATAAATACTATCAACATCTGGAGCTGATATTATATCGTCTGGATGAACATTACACATTACAGAAATTTTTTGCTTCCTAATAGAATCTAATGCATGACTTGATCTTGCAATAATAAAATCTGCCTGTATACCTGATGAATTTAATAATCTTGAGGCATGTTGGGTGGGTTTAGTTTTCATTTCACCTATTTTAGATGGAACAGGAAGATAACTTACCAAAAAGAAAAGGACATCTTGTGGATTATCTAATTTCATTATTCTGGCAGCTTCAAGAAATAATAAATTTTCATATTCACCTACTGTACCTCCTATTTCTATAACTACTATTTCTGCCTGACTTTTTTTCTGAGCAATTTGAATTCTTTGAATTACTTCATTAGGAATATCTGGCACAACACTAACACATTTCCCTCCATATTCAAGATTTCTTTCCTTATTTATAACAGATTGATAAACTGCCCCTGTTGTCATATAATTCTCTTTTGGTAAATCCTGATTCAAAAATCTCTCATAATTTCCCATATCTTGATCACATTCTAGACCATCTGCTAGAACAAATGTTTCACCATGTTCTCCTGGATTCATAGTCCCAGCATCAACATTTACATATGGATCAATTTTTACGGAAGTGACAGAAAATCCTCTAGATTTTAGAATAAGAGCTACAGATGAGCTAGTTATTCCTTTACCTACACCGGACATCACACCTCCTATTACAAATATATATTTAGGAGAAATTTTCTTAATTCTTCTACTTTTCACTGCTGACATTTAGATTTATATTAGCTAATAAATTATTTAACAACTTTACCTTAATAGAATATTCTCCTACAGATTTTATTGGTTTATCTATAATTAAATTACTCTTATCTATATTTATATTATAACTTTGATTTATTAGTTTAGCAATATCATGATCTTTAATTGACCCGAATAAATGTCCTTCTTGACTTGCATTAACTTTCATCTCTAATGTTACACCAATAATTTTCTTATAAATATTTTCCATTTCTAACTTATGATTTTCTTCTTGTTTGATTTTATCTTGATTCATTTTTTGAATTCTAGATAAATCCTGATTATTTGGCAAAATAGCAAATTTATTTTTAAGTAAAAAGTTTCTTCCATATCCATCCGATACATCTACTAAATCATTTTTTCTACCTACATTTTTTATATCCTGTAATAAAATCAACTTCATATAATTTAATACTTATCTTATAATTTTAAATTCTTTTTCACCTTCATATTCCATATTATCCCAAATTTGCTCTATATCATCAACTCTTGATAAAAATGAGCCTTTATTAAGAATTCCCAAAAAATCTACTAAATTAAATTTTTCTCCATAAGCATCTACCAATACTCTTCCATCAGGTAAATTTTGAACTGATCCAAGTATATAGAGTTTATCTGCATTTTTCTTCACAAAAAGTCTATACCTCACCATCTGGACTCTACCTGTAATTTTTGCTTTTAAATGCATATTATCCTAAAATTAAATTAATTAATAATGAAAATATAGGGTAAATAAATGAAATACCACCAAACAAAACTATTACTAATAATAACCACGTTCCATTCATTTCTAAACTTCTATAAAAATCGCTTCTTGTGAATGAGTAAGGTAATAATGGCTCAATTATTTTAGAACCATCTAAAGGTGGTATTGGAATTGAATTAAAAATTGCTAACATAAGATTAATTCCTACAACTGTAACAAATAATTCTTGTGTTGCTACTGAAGCATTACCGTATAAAGAATATATCCTAAAAATGATTCCTATTAACACTGCTAGTATAAGATTAGAAGCTGGACCAGCCAAAGCAACCAATGATGAGCCCCATTTTTTATTATTTAAATTATTAGGATTAAATGGAACTGGTTTGGCATAACCGAATAGGAATGGAGCTCCTAAAAAAAACATTAAAAAAGGTAATATTATAGAACCATAAAGATCTATATGAGGAATAGGATTCATTGTTAATCTTCCTTGCACCTTTGCTGTCGGGTCACCCAAAGAATAAGCAGCAAATCCATGAGAAACCTCATGAATTATTACAGACATAATTAAGATGATTAAACTAAATAGTGATTGAACTAAATTAGTCTCTAACATAAATATTACAAAATTATTGACTTTTATTAAAATAACTGTTATTATTCTATCATATACAGAGATATATTTCAATTATATATCTTTATAAATTGAATTAATTTTAAAATTATGTCTAAAAAATGCGAATTGTCAATCTGTAAGAAAAAGCCTCTAGTTGTAACAAAAAGAAAGCTTTTAAGAGGAAACTACAATCCTACAAGTAATCATACCCAAAAAATAAATGTTCAACCTTATACATTAGAAGATGGAACAAAAATCAAAGCTTGTACAACATGTATCAGAACTTTGAAAAAAGGAGCAGCAGCTTTAGTCTAGGTTATAAAAAAATCCCCAGTATTAAATTGTTAGGGATTTTTTATTTATATAAAAATTAGTAAATTTTCTTTAAATTTATGATATAATAATAAATATTATGATAGAAATATAATATTTATACTAAAAAAACAATAAACTCTTATGCTATGAAGACCTCTCATAAACTTAAATTTGGATTTTTATCTATAGCCATATTATCAAGTTTATCACTAATAACTGGTTATGATACAAATTATGTATTAGCTGAAACTTCAATAATTCCTTCATCTTCACCCACATATTCTCTAGATCCTAATCAAACATATGTACTAAACAACAAAGACTTAATTAAAAAACCTGGATCCGGAACATATTTATATCAGAACAACACTAAACATCTAATTTTTAGTACAGAAATATTTGATAGCTATAATTATAAAGAAGAAGATATCAAGGTTATCGATGCTTTAACATTTGATAGTTTTCCAACAGGAAATTATGTTGCCATTAAAAATGGTACTTTAGTAAAAACAT
>Ga0100391_1000946_pt1 | contig 32986 bp, 24 predicted proteins | sample CryGeymeta201515_FD_81541 | JGI IMG/M metagenome (GOLD analysis project Ga0100391, IMG submission 81541) | Groundwater microbial communities from Crystal Geyser aquifers in Utah, USA - Crystal Geyser metaG 2015-15 | ecosystem: Environmental > Aquatic > Deep subsurface > Groundwater | place: USA... | reverse complement strand
CTCCTCAGCTTTCCAAGTGCAAAATAGAGATATTTCCTAGTACTTACTTGGGCGTGGGCAAGACATTTCAGTTTTGTGCTGCACCATGAATTAGACCTTAACTCAAACCCTTGTGTTATGACCCATATCTCCGCCGCTTTTTTAGAGTTAGAGTTAGCTCAAACCCTTGTGTTATGACCCATAACTCCGCCGCGGCGGAGTTATGGGTCATTCTTACTAGAGAAACGAAACGATTTCTCGTGGGACAAGACTACTAGACTACAGTAGTAAAAAGCCAGTGTTTTAGCTTTTGCCTGATCGACAGAGTTGCGTTTCTCAGTTGAAATTGGCATAAACAAAAAAAGAAACAAAACGATTTCTCATGGGACAAAACTACTAGTTAAAAGCCAGTGTGTTAGCTTTTGCCTGATCGACAGAGTTGCGTTTCTCAGATAATTGCTGTCGTAACCTGAAATATTTGACCAAGCTGGTGTAGACTCCAGTTCACTTTCTACATGAACAAGAAGTATGTGGACCTATGATAATTGTCGTAACCTGAAATAGTCTACCAATAAGAGGTCCGAGGTCTGTGCTAAGAATTTAGTACTTTCTTCTGCAGAGTGCATGAGGTCCATGGACCTCGTGTTAAGTTTGATTGTAAAAAACTTTAGTACTCCACTTTGAAAATAGTAAGCTAAATATTTATCTTGGTCGGAATTTGAGGTCTGAGGTCCCAACTTAAGGTTTGACTATACAAATTTTCAGTACTCTACTTCTAAAATAGTAAGCTAAATATTTATCAGTAGCGCACAAATAAAACTTTCATAGGCCACCCACTGGCTAGAGTGGTTGGCAATATTATTATGTTTTGCATCAGGGTGGACTGTTTTGCATCAGGGTGGACTGTCACAATTTCAATCATTAGCATCGAGAAAATCCAGTGTTGTTTTACTCCTTTCAATACTGAAGTGCATTTCCTTCGAGTGATACAGAGTCTAAATTTTGGTGCTTTAGTCCGAGCGCGCGTTCCTATATTCTTCCAGGTACGGGAGTATTAATAATTAATACTGTAGAGTACTAATAACTTAATACAGCAAAACAGTCGAGTACTGGTAGCAAACGCGTTCAAAGAAAGCTGTCGACGCAGGTTAGGAAGTGAAAAAAGTACTCCTAATAAATGGTAGTGGTCCCTTAAATCGATGCATGCGATGGCGGGAACTCTGCTCCCATGAATTTATTTTACAAAGGATCTCTCAAATCTGGATTTTTTCTGCCGACCACAATATTTTTCATTTCTTGCTTTCGTGATACTTCTGGATTCGAATTTCTTGGCGCGAAAGACGCTTTCCTGCAAAGGTAACAACAATGCAATTCTATTTTGCTGTTCTGCTTCAGTACACCTTCTTACCAGCAGGACAGTGAATGGAGCGCAGCGTAGTTTAGTGCAAGCGCACTACCGTTTATGTGTTGTCGTTAGCTCTTTTGCATGTGGAGGTCATGCGTACATTTTTCTTCAGCGCAGCCGCAAATTATCCAAGCTCTAGAGAACCTACCGGGTATCGCATTGATTCAAAGTAGGCTTTACGAAACGACAAGAATTGTTCTGCTTGACGACCGGCTAGATGTGCAAGGATCTTCAGCACCGTGCGCTTTAAACATTTGCTTTGATGAGGAGTTCTATTCATTTCACATTTCACCGCTGTAATGGAAAGTGCTCACCCACGTACTGTACGTTGCTCCCGTTCGTTTCCCCCCCTGGAGGTTCATCATTCCAGTGGAGCATTAATCAAATTCAACGCAGCTGGAAGACGTGAGTCAAAGGAATAATTCGTATTTCCGGAGGCAACTGACTGCATTTCTTCATCAAGAGTTTCCGCTCTTCCAAATTGTGGTTGTTGTTCTAGCACAAGGGAAGGATTCGGAGGTAAGGCTGAAATCCACGAAGCACTGGAATCCGTCATGAGACCATTGCCACCACCGGCAGCGTTCATTTGTAATTGCTGCGCCATGGCGTGCATGTTCTCGTCTGCTCTACTCGATCTCGCTGTATGTTGTTCCAGGTTCAGTTGGAAGGCATGCTCCAAACCACCCCGAAGAAGGGCAGCGTTACCGCGACCGGCTAATCTTTGCGCACCATTGGTGCTAGTACCACTGCCACTGCCACTGCCACTACCGTCACTGTGACCGCTGGACGTTAATTGATGTTGTCGTACACGAACAGAATCTTTGGAAAAGAGAGACATCATGTCGTCATGATCCGTGTCCCCACTAAAGCTGGCGCTAGCGTCAGGTAAAAAGGCCGACAATGATGCTGATGCTGATGCTGACGCTGCTGCTGTCATCCGGGACGAAGATAAGCGTGATAAAGACGACGTAGGTGCTCGGCTGGACATGGACATTGATTCCATAGTTAAAGCTGACGTAGTTGAATCCTGGAAAATCTGACTCGATCCGCTGCCAAAGCGATTGGAGTTGGTTGTATGGAGAGAGTTGTTTAGAAGAGAGTGCGGCTGTATCGACATTGACATAGAGCCTATGGAACTCGTACTGTCGCCTCGTTCCAGATTGACGCGTCGTAGTCTTTCACCAAGAGAAGCAGAAGCGGCGCTTGTGGAAGAAATTGAACCGTTATTTCGTGCATGTTGATCTGCGACAAAGAAACGTCTCGTGCTGTTACTTCGTCTCGCGCCTCTTGAGCGAAGGCTCTCTAGTGCGGAAGCCTGCGTTGTTCCTGATCCATTCCGACAGCGGTCGGGAAGCCCTCGTAAATTACGTTGAGACGAACCTCGCTCAAGAATCGGAAGGCTCGACCTACTTGGAGCTCCGAGAACGTTGCGGGCACTGCCACTTCTCTCCATAGTAGAAGCCCTTAGCGACCGGGCTGAAGCCTGGGCTGCGAGCACATTGCGGGCACTGCGACTCCGTTCGATGGTCGAGCCCCTGAGTGACGGTGGGGCTCCAGACTGCGTTGCATTCCTGTTGTTGTTTCGTCTACCACTGCCGTTGCTGTCAGCAGATATGTTAAACATGTTTGGCTCAACACAACACGCCATGTGCTATTTAGTTACCTGCGGTAGGTGAAACTGGTGAAACACAATTGTAGTAGAGTAAAAGTTAAAAGGCAGGTGTTGGATGTGCGTGATGTACTCGAAGTAATACGACAAGGAAGCACTATGAAGGAATCTACGCTACTAGTAGGTACTGACTGTATCAACGTTAAATGCAACGACCGCTCGGGTAGAGCCTCGACACAAACGCGCGTACGGTCATTGAATTCCAATTGATGACCTGTCACTTAAATCTTACAAGACTAGTTGCGAAATGGCTCGATAAATAGAAAGGTATTCTGTGCAGTGGAATACAGAGTTACTCGTGAAAACACTCTTACGTGTACTATGGTACTTATACTCTAGCCTCAACTACTAGTAATGGTACTAGACTTGTTCTACTGGCTGGTACTACAGTAGCTTCAAGTTAAACACTCTCTTCCTTTGGAGCCAGCCTTGCGCGACGTTCCGCTGCCGCTGCCGCGAGCGCCTTCCTATCACTCAGAGCATTGCTCGAAGCGGACGAGGAAGAGGCCCTACCAAGAGCAATACCACCTGAACCCGAAGGGATGGAGGGAAATGTCGTCTTGTGGGAACGCTTCTCTGAGCTCCAACAAGAAATTACTTGCCGACCGACCTCTTTCGCATTATCCAGTACACAAAAGCCAAGCGAATACTCAAATATCCCCTTCCCTTCATTGCTTCCACCAATATCTTCCCAGTGTCTACAAGCTACGGAAAGGGCTGTGCCATGAACAGCAAGCAGCCCCGCGAGCAACAATAATGCCATCGACAGCGACGACTGGCCAAACATGGCCCCTCCCATGAGTGTCCATCCCGCTAGAGTCATGGACTCCATAACGACGACGATAACGCTGCAAGTAATGTAACCCTTCCAGAAAACAAGCATGCGTTCCTTTTTTTGCGCAGCCTCGGGTGACCAATTATCGTCACCGTCGTTGTAACTATAATCTGCGTAGGACTGGCGGCAATAATGAAATTGAATAAATAGTAAAGCTTGCGAGTAGAGAATAGAGCTGCCCCATCCAAGTAGCAAGAGACTTGTACCTAGCAGTGCGACCATAGCTACTTGAATCGTGGCCAAAAGGTTTGTCGTTCGGTTGTTTCCCTTTGAGCTCAAGCACAGCCGCCACCGATACTTAGAGAAAGGTCCAGATGCTATACTATCTCGTCTATTTTCGCGGACACTTTCTTGATCATTGCTGTCGTTCTCGTCCTCGGCAATTCCAGCCTCATCCAAAAAATTCAGAGGCGAGCTACTTATCGTGGCACCGAGAACGTTCCCGCTGGACTTTGTGCTGTGAACGGGAAGAAACTGTCGCACCTTCCACTGCACCAGTGTAATGAGAGGAATCGATACGGATGGCTGAATGATTTCTAATGGCAACACATTCCAATGCAGCCAAAATCCGGCCACAATTCCGGCCAAGTGCCCCCCGAAAGAAACTCGAGGTAAAATCACTTGCGCCACCACGAGCTGAATCATGGGACCAAGATTGAATTTGATGTGTTCTGTCAGGTGCCAAGTTTCAAAGCAGACACTGTCAAGGAATGGAATGGGACAAGATTTGGTTTGTTCCAAGGCAGAAATCACCATCCAAGCAAAAAGTATACCTGAATATCCCACTGCATTGATGGCAGGTCTGCTGATGGTGGTTTGGAGTGAATTTATTCCGGATTCGTTGTTATTGCCACTACGCAGCCGGTGCCGTATTGAATACACGAGATGGGATCCTGCGAAGAAAAAGAGCACCGTCACGGGGATCAAGCCTAGATTGTACAGCAAGAAGTTGATGCTACCGTAGTGGTCTTCTTCCAAAAATTGTCCGAGATTGTGCAGCGACATCATGTTGAACAACAAGTGCCACCACTCGAAGTGAGCCAGCGCTCCTGTTAGACCTCTCCAATATTGAAATTGTTGTAGCATAGGCCCATCCATTAAGGCAACTGCGTTGGGGCTGACACGGAAATTCCAGTAGCAGAAGGCCAAGACAACATTTAAGGCTAGCAACAGACAGGTCGCTGGTCGTTGAAAGAGCTGTTGAAAAGGTTTTTCTTCCTTGTTGTAATAGGATTGCTTGAACCATGAAAACGATCGTATTCTTAGAGTAACAGCTGTGGACTCATCCACTTTTCCTGTTGTCTTTGTTGCAACTATCTTCCAGGTCGCTACCTTGGGAGGAGCGAAGTGCTCCCGGCCATCTTTTGTTGTTGGACATAGAGTATAGTCTGCAGATGAAAAGCAGTAGGCGTTGTATTTTGTTAGGAATTCTAATTTGTAGTGAGGATGCTTGGAATCCATATTACTCTCGAGGAGGAAGCTCGATAGCTGAGAAATGGAAGGCCATGCAGGAAAGAAACCAAATATCTTTCGTCGCACAAAACTATTCTGTCGCAAGTAAGTCGCGCCTCCATCAAGAGCAGATGCCGGTAACGGATTCCAGTAGACACCAGAAGGGGTAGAGACAGATCTGTATGTGTCACTGAAAGAGGGAAGATTTTCTACAAGCAGGATGTCATTCCTTTGCAGTATGAAATGGAGATGAGACCAGGTCAAAAAGAAAGGTATACCCACAAGGAAAAGTAAAAGCTTAGCTCCTTTTAGCGCTGCATCTCTCATAGCCTAAGCTGTGCCTGCAATAAGTGCTTGCCAGTATTCCCAGGGAGAACTAACGATCTTAACAATAGGCGAGATGATGCGTACGAATATCAGTTTTATCAGCAAAAATTCAGATTTTTTTTTGTCTTCGAATAAAACATTTGGACTCGCATAGCTTCGTCCATGATCTGAACATCTGTTAGATGATAGACTACTAGTCTAGAGTAGTCTTGAGAACAGAACCACTCGCTCGTAATAGACTACTCTACTCTCTGCTCCGAGTAGCTAGTAGAGTGGCAGTAGAGTACTACTGGTAGAATATACTACTCTATTAGTAGTCTCTAGCTACTCGAGTACGAGTAGTAGCTAGCTAGCTAGAGCAAATAAATTAGGTGGTGGGACGATCAGTAATACAGTTGTTTATTGATGGTCTTGCCGTTCTTTTTTACTAAAGCTGAACGAAACCCTTGTGTAGTTAAGGAGGCCATCGATATCTCGATCAGTAGTTTTTGGTTCTATCCAGTCTTGTCTCGTTATGAAATGAAATTCCTTACCAGAACGAGGCGCGGTAAAGAAATGTGCTACCCCCATCACAAAGCCACCAAGAACACTTCTATGTTCCGTGTCTTAACTCTTAACAGGAACAGCCGTAAGGCAAACGTAACTTACTGCGAAACCACCAACAGAGTTACAACTGCTGCTGCCAACAATCCCGTCAAACTCATTTGGTTGAACCCTAATGATGCTCCCGACAATTCGTCGGAAGCCGCGGTTGTTTCATTTTCAATTTCGACTACTGCTGGTGTAACATTAGTATCAGGAGCAGACGTAATACTGGCACTATCTGTCACAGTTTCAATGGATTCCAGATCTTCTTCGTCTTCTTCTTTACCAGGACTGGTAGTGCTCGGTGGTGTAGGGATTTCAAATTCCGATGTCGGACAAGGTTCATCCGTTCCCATGGCCGACCATGCAAATCCAGGAACCACACAACCGACTTGACCATTTTCATCTTCCGTGCATCCAGTGTCTCCAATAACTTGATAGTAACAATCGGTAGTTGTTTCCATAACACAAGTGCCATCGTCAGCTTGTTTGAGAGCACAACAGTCACCACTGAATTCGAGCATGTTCATGGCCTGTTCACAAGACGAATATCCTTCCAATGGAATTTCGCATTTGCCTTCACACACTGCTGCGGCGCCATCAACGACAGTTACAGCAAACAACGACGCAACAACAATAACAAAAATCATTGTCAGGTGAGATGGTACTACTACTAGTTGTTGTTGGAACTTCATGGTGCACTTGGTAATATTATTGCGTGTGTGCTTTTTTCTTCTGTATTTGGAAATTATATATTACGTGAAACTTCGAGCGATCTAATGATGATGATGATGATGATGATGATGATGATGATGATGATGATGATGATCTATCAACGATAATTTATTTAATGATTATTTTTACTGTTTTATTATTATTTACTGATAGTAGTATTTATTTTGGTCTGGGTCAAAAAATTCTGGACCCATTTTGACCGCTGGACAAAACCTGACAAAAATAACACGTCTTATTTATATTGCTACTGGTACCTGGTACCTTTTTTGGATGGATCTTGGATCGTGACGTCATGACACTACTGTTATCATATTATTATTATACAACTTTTACTACTACTCCTACTCTAGTACTAGTAGACTATTAGTACTACAGTACTAGACTACCATCCCCGTACTCAGTGGTACTGGTAGGTCTAGCTCTAGTAGTAGTAGTAGTAGTAGTAGTAGTAGTAGTAGGTAAATTCAAAATTAATTAATTTGCGAAGGTGCTTGCTGTCAACTATTTTAAAGGCCTATAAAAATACTACTGCGAACATACCAGTAGTCTACTCGTACATTACGTCACCTACTCGAGCAAAATAATTTGAATGGATTTCGCAAACCTTCCTTCTTCTTTTTAACTCAAACTCGCAGGTCCAAGAAAACGAAAAACACGAAGAACAGAGCAACCAGAAGTGCCGCTTCAGCTAAAGAATAAAAACCCGGCCATCACGACGTTGATTGCAACAGTCATTAATAATAGTAGTATATATTTTGAGTAAAATAACAGTAAAGAATCACAAAAAGAAGTTTTAATCCGAACAAGTTCCATAATATCATCGTTTGCATCTTGCATGAGACTTACCAGAATCAAACACAAACCCAGATCAGACCCTACTGTTTGTTTAGTACCCTTATCTCAGTCACTCCACAAGCTACCACAAAAAAACCAATCATTAATTTCCAATACACCAAAAGAAAAATGGCCATTAACAAACTAGCATTTGCTGGCATCCTTCTGGCGATATTTGTTAATCGCAATCGCATGCTCTTTGGTATTTCTACTGGTTCTCTTCCCAAGGAATACGAAGCCTTGGTTCAACCCAAAGATGATGTCTTGCAGTATTATCTCGAAAAACACCACAAGCAGATTGGAAGTGACTTTGTTCCCTACAAGAACCACTGTTTGCGTGTACTGGCTTTTACCAAGTACTTTTTGGCACGAGATGGGATCCAGTTAAAGAAGGAAACGATGCACGTGATTTCCATGGCACTGGCGTATCACGACATTGCCCTGTGGACCGACAGGGAGCTCAACTACTTGGAACCATCGGTAGGACAGCTGGAAAAACGTGTGACGGAAGAAATGCAGCAAACCAAAAAGCAGGGCGAAGGTGACGAAGCCAGTATGTACGTTCCAAAAATTTTGGATTGGTCGAATTTTATGGAAGAAGAACAAATTTTGGCCAAGGAAATTATATTGCAACATCATAAAATTACTCATTATCGTCACGACAACAACGACAATGACGGTAACGATCCAGACGCTGCTGACAAAAATGACAGCAATTCTGGCAGTGATGCCACCACTACCACTACCAATAATTATAAAAAGATCAACAAGAAAAATTATAGTGAAAAAGATGGAAGAGTGGAATACATGAACGAAATTGTCAATGCCGTTCGAAAAGCAGATTGGGCCGATGCGACCATGGGTATTGTACGATTTGGATTGCCACAGAGCGTCTTGGCAGCCGCCTACGATGTTATTCCGGAAGCTGGATTTCACAAGATCCTCTTGGGTATGGGCGCACGATTGTCGCCCAATAATTTGATGAAACGAATGGACGTTCTTCGAATCCTCAAGTTTTAGTTGAAAGACTGCAACTTGAACAAAAAACTCCCAAACAAGAGGGAGCGATGCACGAAGAGAAACGGCACTTGATATGCTTGTTATGAGAGATTCTTTGCGAGCCTCGAAAAGTCGGAAAGGCTTCCTCCCTAGTTGCCTCCAACCTATTTTTTATTTTGCCGAGGGGATGAGCGCGTGTCCAAGCGCAAACGACAGTGCTGAATATATCTGCTAAAATCTGCGCAGATTTTAAAATCGTTGTTTCTTTTTTTATACACAGCTCACAGAGTCATCAAAAAAGAAATGCATGCATAATGCTACTATTATACTAACTATTACATTGAAAAGTTGTTATGATAATCACACGCAGCAAATTAGTACAGTATGAATTTCGTATAGCTATATTTAATTACTTCCTCGTTTACAGGATAGGATGTCTTACTTTCAATCACACAACACACTTTATTGTTTGTTCTTGTTCATCCAGGCTTTGGGGAAAACGTCGTCTGGTATCATCATTTCATGGCGAAAGGCAAATGGCATAAGATGATCGCGCGTGAAAGAGGTGTCTTCAAAATGAAAAATGGACCGTTGGACGTCGAATAATACCTCTGTTATGACTTCGTATTGTTGCCAGCCATCGTCTTCTACGTAGTACAGTTCTACCATATAGCGAGTATCACCTTGTTGTGTTGACTGAAACCGCTTTATGGCGCGGCATCGATGATAGTCATCATCGCTCTCGGGCAAGCCATTGATCAGCCGCCAGTGATCTAAACAATAACATTGAATGTGGTGTCCAAGACCACCTTCATCTTCGGTTGGAACATCGGCGTCGTAGTCTTTTTGCATTTCGTAAGCGGATTGGTACGTTTCCGCGCCTTCGGGTATGCTCCAATTGGACACGTGTTTTTGCCAGGCAGCTTCCCATTCTGGGCCGTAGTTGATCAAGATCTCTTCATTGGCCGCAATATCACGCACGGCAATAAAGTCGAATTGAAGGCCCGAGTGACTGTTGTGCATAAATTCGTGAGGTTGCATATTTAGCCAGTTCGGGTTACGCATGGGTGCAGTAGTCCACTGAATTCGCGTGTTGGCCTTGTCGGGGGAGTGATTGATCAGCGACGATAAGAGTCCATAAGGCGACATCAAAACGGTCGAATTGCGGTGTCCGAAGCAATAATTTAGTAACAGTTGATAGCCATACGGACTGGATGCATTTCGGTGTATCAGTCCATCTTCATTTTCTGGAAGCATATCGTACATGACGAGCTCCTTTTTATCGGCGATATGAATTAGAGGAGCTGGTGATACCAAGCCGCCTGCAGGAATTGTTCGTGTGGCAAAAGCTCCTCGTCCAGCATTTGGAATGGTTGATTTTCCGGGTTTTATATTGTCCATACACTGCCCGTGTTCATCTAGCCACTCCAAATCACGAATACTTCGTCGATAGTTTCTCCATTCCGTACCTCCCATTTCCATAATCTCGTCAATTTCATCATACTTTTCTGGCAAGGCATTCATCATTCGAGTTTCAAAACCCCAGTTGAGAAGAACATTCCACAAGTCCTTTTGCATTTCATCTTTCAACTCTTCGGATTTCACATTCTTAAAGACTCGATCACGAAGTTTCTGATAGCGTTTCACAAGCTCGTTGGCTTCCTTGTAATGTTTCCGCAAAGGCATGAGACCGTAAGTGCTTCTCCGCGTACTAAAATATGACTCCCCGTAATCAATGTACAATTCCTCTCCGGCTTGAATGCGACGAGTAGCACGGGATTTTCGATCATTGTAGGGTGTAAATCCACCGGCTCCAGGATGGGATTTGCGGTGCACCCCGGCAGTATCGATTTTCGTCCAGGTATCCACCACGTTCACTAGTGGCAAATCGCAATTGATAGCAGCTCCGATACCAGGAGAGCAAGCCTGTAAACCACTTGCGTATCCGTTATCTTCCGACATTCTGGTGAAACTACTAGCGCTGTTGTGGATTTAGGCAGATACAGTAGGTGTGTTGATATTTTAGAGAAGAGACAAAATAATATGAGAAATGTACGACGTACGATTTTACACCAAAGAAAAATCCGCGTTCTGAACAAAATACAGGTTGAAACGTACGACCAAGTATACTCTTCCCACAGAAATTGTGGCAGGTTAAAGCCATTGTGCCAATCAATTTCACTGAGAGGAATGACAATGTCTCCTTCTGTAACAATTTCCGATCGCTTGTAAGTTCGCCCAGCAAACATGCCTAAACCGGCGCCCGGAATCGTCGAAGGAGCCAAATAAATGCCACAGGTCTTGACGTCGGGAACGGCTCGTTCGGTCAACCACTTTAAAAGGGGAGCATCATTATCTTCTTCGTCATCGTTCTCGGTCTCTGCTTCTTCGTCGTCGTTGTCGCGATCGTCTGTTTCCTTGGAGGCTTGCTTCAATCCCTTATCAGCTTCCGTATGATTTAAAAACTGCTTGGTCTGATGTTGTTGTTGTTGTTGATTCATTTCGGCTGCTTCGAAGCAGGAAACATCGCCAGCATCGCATTCTTCTGGTTCTGGTACGGATTCTTGTGGAAAATGATACGATACACTTCCTTCACTTCTAGTCGCTTGATTTTCACAGTAAACCACCACCACCATTACGGCAAGCAGTATTAAGATGGGTTGTTGTGCATTATTGTGGAATAGTCGTGCCATTTTCTTTCATCTATACCAGATTGGAATAAGATGTACTGGTGTACTGGTGAACGTAAGTGATGTGAAAAAAAATGTGAAAGAGTGTGTACTAGTCTACTACTACGAGTGCAGGGGAGAGATATTGAATGGCGAGATCGGTTTGACATTCATTTTGTATTGGTTTGAATCGGATAATCGCAAGGTGAACCTACCTTTTCGGAAAGATCTTAAAGCTAAGGTAAAAATAAAAAATAATCGTCACGACCTGTTTCAATCACTAGTACAGCTGTTTGCAAAAAAGAATTCAAGAGGCTATCTCGCAAATCAACAAAAAAAACTTTTGTGAGTTTTTCTCAACAACAACACCAACCCTCATTTCTTGACAAACATAGGATGTGTATTTATTCCCTGATTGGTGTATTTTTTCCCTGAATTGGTGTATTTTTTCCCTGAATTGGTGTATTTTTTCCCTGAATTGGTGTATGTTTTATTGAATTGGTGCATTTTTTATTGAATTGGTGTATTTTTTCCCTGAATTGGTGTATTTTTTCCCTGGATTTGTGTATTTTTTCTCTGGTTGGTATTTTTTCCCCTGAATTGGTGTATTTTTCCCCTGATTGGTTTATTTTTTCACTGAATTGGTGTATTTTTTCCCTGAATTGGTGTATTTTTCCCCTTAATTGGAGCTTTAAAGGCTGCTTTGAATACTGGGGACAGTAAATTTTTTGACGCGAATTTAATAGTAGTCTAGTAGTAGTAGTAGTAGTACTACTGCTGTATTAGTACTAGTAGTTTTGGTTGTGTTAGTACAATACATTTTTTACAGCACTACAATATCAGCTAAAACCACTATGCCCTCGTTCTTCTTTCAATCGTCTCTCTTCTCGAAGACGCTTGGACCGCTCCATGGCCAGCTTCTTCTTGACAGCGTAGCGTTTCGCTTCCGAGATTCCAGGGCGGTCCATTTCCTCCGCAAGTACAGCAATGCTAGTTTCCAATTCCTGTAGCAGAGGTGAGGTTAAAAAATCGTTCTTCTTCGTGGGAGTTGTGTGAGTCAAAGAAGCTTTGGTTGGCGTCACATTGGCCGTATTGCGCACCGGTGTCGATGCTGATAGTTGTTGTCGCACTGGGTCACACTGCTTCTGTTTGGAAGGAGGTGTGGCTGCTGCTTGGGTGGGCGCCTTTCGAGCAGGAGAGAAATTTGGTATTTTGCTTGGACGTGAATTCGTCTTACCGGGAGTACTAGCAGTTGACACAGCGTCAGGTATAGGCTTTGTGCCGCTGTGATTGCTGCCATTTTGAATATTTTCCGCTGGACTGCGTTCGGTTACAACTGAATAATTTGACATGAACTCCTGCAATTTTTTCCCAGCGCGTTCTTTACCTTTTGATGTCATGCGATTCAGCATGTACTCTAAAAGGCTGACGGTGCCTTTGTCCAGTATGTCGTAGCGAATCATTCGTTGAGGGTTGCCACGAATGTCAAGCACTCGCAACGTCCCCAACAATCCAAGAGTTAAGGGAATCACTTTCAGCTCATTATTTTCTAACCTCAGTTCTTTTAAATTTGGACAACCAGAGGCCAACACCAAAGCAAAATCGTCCCCTCCCAAATTTTCAATCTCATTCTCGGCTACGTTCAGCTTTTCCAATAATGGGCACGATAGTGGCAGAGCTGCTTCCGTAATATTTTGCAAGGTTGAAATGCGATTGCGAGAAAGATTCAGGGTACGCAGGGACATAAACCTTCGTAGCAAGTCAACTGGAAAGGACTCTAGATTGTTGGATGACAAATCCAAATGTTGCAATGAGTCTGCAATCTTGTTAGTCGGTGAGGAAATTGGATGAAGCAAAGAGCACCGAATGGCATGGGCAGAGAGCCGATTCCGGGACAAATGAAGATGTGTCGCAGCTACTTGTTGAATAGATGTTGGAAGACTCGAAATTCGATTGTCCTCCGCCTCCAGAATTGTTAAGCTAGGAATCAGTGTAAACCAGTCCTCTTCAATTGTCTGCAATTGATTCTTGGATACATTCAATGTGTGGATGGCCTTTACTACTTCCAGAGAGCTGGTTCGGATCTCATCCAACAGTTGAAAGGGTAGTACGTGAGAATTCTTTCCAGAATAGTTAATGGTTTGGCCACCAACTAAATTTGAGTCCAAGGTGTCACCAAGTTCTACAGTTCGATTCTTTTTCTTTACGGACTTGGCTTTTGGTGACGGCGCCAATGAGGAATTGGTAGTGGACATGGTATCATGGCTGTCATAGGAGCTTGAGTAACTACACAAAGGACTACTACCTGTCTTTGGCCCGCGATTTCGAAGCTTAGTCAACATTGCTTTGGTATCGCTCAATTCTCCTCGAAGTCCGTTACTGCGCAAGTAATTCATATGGTTTCCTTCTAAAAGCATTTGTTGCAGGTTGGGCAAATAACCCAGCTCCGTGGGCAGGTCTTTGAGTGCATTGTTCCGTAGGTCCAAGCGATTAAGCTTGGTCAATCTGGCCACCATCTGAGCATTCAGTGATTTCAATTTGTTGCGTTGAATTTGAAAGACGACCATGGCAGACGTCTTGCCATCGTCATCGTCTCCTTCATTTTCTAGCGCAAAGAGCCCATCAATACTTCGGATTCGATTTTCGTTTACATTTAGTCTCTGTACTGCAAATGCGAGTGTCGGAACCCGACCCAAGACATTGTCACTCAAATCGACAGTCAACAGTGATTTAAACGACGTCAAATCAATGGGCTGTTCTCCATCCAAATCGGAGAGCAAGCACTTGGGAGCCGAGAGGGTCGTCAAGGATGATTCCGCTGATGCAATTGCCTTGAGAATGAAACCCAAATTGTAAAGTTTGTTGTTGCCACAGTTGAAACGCTGTAAACTGGGGACCTGAACAATGGGCGAGATACCCGTGGAGACAATAACATTGTTGGATATATCTAAATTGACCAACTGTGGCAGATCGATCGATGTGGATGGTTCTTGAGAGCTCTTGAGCGAATTCAATTTGTTTCCCGACAGATCCAGTTCCCGGATAGATTTTGGCAGAAACAGCAAGGGAAATTCTCCCTGCAGTGCATTGTTGGACAAATCGAGCGTGATCAACTGCGACCACGATTGTGGCAACGTTGGTGTGATAGGAAATTTCTGGAGTCGACATCTTCGGGCTCGAAAAGTCACCACGGATCGGTACCGTTCCACACTCCAGCGACCAACATGGTGATTATTATTTTGGCTATCACAACTGTTAGTACTTGTAGAGGTAGATGATGGTGGTGGTGGTGGTGGTGGTGGTGGTTGTGATGATTGCAGTTCAGGAAATTCGGTGATTCCTTCATTGTCACTAAAGTCTACTACTGTCAAAGTTTCGGTCATGTGACTTTCCCATGGTTTCAGTGCATCGGGATTGGCCGCATGATCCAAGGACAAGTCGACCGTGTCGGCGAGAGAAGGAAAGGCAAACAAGATTTCTGGTAGGGGAGTTTCCAATCCAATATCCTGTGCCTGTAACTTTCCACTAGTACGAGCTTTGCCAATCACGTGTTCAGCGCGAGCTTCATTGGTCGCCAAAACAACTGGCTGTTGTTGTGGCAATTCTTGAATTTGCTTCTCGGGTTGGTCTTTCGTGTCCTGTGCTGGTGCTTGTGATTTTGCTGGATATTTCGATGTAGTAGTTGTAATGGGCGTTACATTTTGCTTTCTCTCTGGACTTGTTTTATTTTTAACTACATCGGATCCATTGTCCTCTTGTTGTCGTTCTTCGAGGGGAGATTTTGATGCTTGCAGCGATGCTAGCGATTTTGGTGGCGATGACAGGAGTTTCACTGGTGCGGAACTGATATTGTGAGCCGCCGCAAAGGCAGGGTTCAATGCCCCCAGACGAGATCGAACCTCTCGATTCTTGGCCAGCATGATGAAAATGTACAGTACTGCGTCGTGTGGTGTTTTATTTTGGTGTTGGTTGGCTAGACTTGGGAACAATTACAGTCATTTGTTTGTGATTTGTTTTGTTTTTGTTTTTCCAACTCATCCAATTCATAATCGCTGAACTTCCGAAAATCCAAATTCAGGACTCACCCACCACTTGAATCACGAAGTATCTTCGATAATGTTAGGGTTAGAAGATTGGCACGACTTCAGTCTTCATTCGTGCGCAAAAGAATCGACGCACGAAAAAGATACTGTACATGTACAAGATGAGAGACAGACACATTCCGAATGAGTTGAGTTGAGCGGTAGTGGACCTGCTAAAAAAATAAATCGAAGAGCTTCCATCCTCTCAAGAAAGCACGATTGCATTATTACTTCCTTTCTTTCTCACACACCTTTCCTCATCATAAAAATATTTGATTTTGACCAACACTACTGCCCTTTCATCCAGACCCATACCATGATGAATCGCTTCTCTACTACTTTAATGGCTTTTGCTCCTTTCCTGGTCGTTGTGGCCCGTGGCCAAGTCTTGGAACTTATCAACAACAACATCAACAGTAACAGTAACAACAACATCAACAGTAACAACAACAACAATGAAATTGTTGGTAACTTGATTCCAGAATGGCTTCCTCAGTGCTTTAATAACGATGATATGGATTCCTTCGATCCCTTTAGTGTTGTCGGCTGTGTCGAAGACAATACATTACCGTCTTGTTTGGTCGGAACGAACTTGCAAGATATTATATCCGAGGTGGCACAATGCATCAGTAACAGCATTGAAGACGAAGTGGCTGCTCTGATGGAACAACAGCAGGAGAATGACAACGGTAGTAGTAGTAGTAGTAGTAGCGGTAGTAGTACTGCAACATCGAGACAAGGTGGTAACACATTGGGTGGTATTTTGGACGACATTTTTGGTAATTTCATGGGAGAAGGAGGAGGAGACGACGGCGAAGGAGACGATCAAGGAGGAGAGGGGGATGAACTCTTGAATATTGGTCGGGCCTTTGTCAATGCCACTCGAGTGTGTCTCGATCCCTTTGCCGATTGTGTTGAAGAAACCATTCAACAAGCTGTTAGTGAGCTATCTCCTTGCATTAATATCACCCTGACCGAGTTGGTACAATGTGGACGAGACAACAGTGATGTCTGCCTGGAATCTTGCAAAGGAACTGGTCTTGTCGGTATGAACACGAATCCATTTGGAGATTTGGTCTTGACTCAAGTTGATACCTGTCCTCAAATTCAAACCAATATTATGGATCCTCTTTGTGACATGGTGGGCTGCTGCGAGCCATGTGTTCCCAAAGTAGAAGCCCTGATGGATTGCCTCGTCAATCAAGAATTGGATCAAGTTCCAACGACGGGAGACTCCTGCGAGCTGACGTGTCCTTCCACGAGACGTCGTCTTGACGGCAAGGATTCACGTGTACCTTCTCGCAAACTAACAGTCGCATCCACTACAGCGTCGGAGGAGTGCTTGCAATTTGCTCCGGGATTGACAGGAGATGATAGCAAAGAATTGTTGGCTCGGTCGGCTGTCTTTTTACCCTGCGCCTACGAATCTTTTCGCCAGGCAATCGATGAACCACAAGTCGTATCCTCTGCTACTACTGCTGCTGCTGCTGCTGCTGGTGATGAGGGAACCTCTGAAGTGACCGGGGTTGAAACTAATGACAACGAAGGAACTTCTAACGTGGACGAGTCAACAAACGAAGGAACTTCGGAAGTCAACGAGTCAGCAAACGGAGCATCTTCGGAGGTGAATGAAGTATCAAGTGGAGGTCGATCAGCTTTCGGAAACATGGCTATGGGTGCTGTAGTCTCTACTCTCGCTGTCTTCTTTTAGGTGTACAATTAAATATTGAAAGCTTCTTTCGTAGAAAGCTATAAGAATGTTTGCCAACATAAAATCGCATCTTAATTTTTAATCCGGTTACCGCCTGGTAGACTACATAGTTTGGTTCCAAGCGAGAATCCTTGATCGACTGTGCACACTTGCCTTTCTGAAAGTTTAGTGGTTTCAAAGCACACAATTCTCGTCGTTGTAACATGTCCTATTTAGAGGACCACAATATTGCTCACGTCGACGTCGTCACGAGAGTCGCTCTGCAACGATGTACTACTTTCTGAGCTTGACATTCTATGATTGAAATCATGAATGATCATTTTCGCCATGGGTTCCTGTGCATCTGTTTCCTCCATCTCTTCTTCCGCACCAATATTGGCATAAGTAATAGTCGTACCCTTGGCATGACTGCCATTTGGATTATACGTAACGTCATTCACAGCGACACCAGTTGTGGTACCATCTTGAACAGCAGTATTTGCGCCTTGATTGGTCCCCAATTCTTCTTGGTACATGAAACAGAGCGAAGCGTGGACGCTTCGAGCGATCGCGGCCGCAAAATTGACTGGCACAGCGTTTCCGGCCTGCTTATACTTGGCACCAATGGAGCCCAGAAATTCATAATCAAATGGAAAACTTTGGAGAGCAGCTGCCTCGCGAACATTGATACAACGAGGTTGGCCCTTCGAATCTTTCGCCTCGTAGTGAAAAATGGCGGGACCAGAGGCTAAGACAGTGGGAGCCAGCCCGTTGGCAACCAAGTACTCCGTGTCGACATCTCCCGGCTTTTTGGTCGTGGTCTTCAAATCCTTCATATTTGGAAAGTCTTGAGCTGCACGAGATTGAAGGTAGTCCAAAGCTCGCTTAGTCGTGACATAGGGCAACAATTTTTCGCCAGGTCCATGGGTTCGGAGGGGGCGTACTGGCATTCGCACGAACTTTTTCGCGGCGAAGATAATAAGACGGGGGCGTTCCTGTGGATCTCCGTAGTGGCATGCTGTTAAGTTGGCAAAAATGTAATATATAGTACAATATTGAGCGACTGTACTTTCAAAGACAATAAGTGTCACTAGAGTTCGAACCTGACTCACCTCGGAGAACCATCAGACGAACCTGATATCCCTCAGCCATCGTGCCAATAAGCAATTTGCGGAGGTATGGCATTCCTTTCTTTCGCCACATGCCTTCCACGTTCTCGAACGTTCCGACCAGGGCTTTAGTAACTTTCAGCCAGTCCACAAACGTGTAGCTTAAGGCATTGTTAATGTGGTCATTTTGACCACCATTGCGATTTGCCCCAGAGAATCCTTGGCAAGGAGAGCTGACATGAATCGCGTCAACACGGCCGACATTTTTGCGAAACTCAGGGTCTTCTTTCATGTTACGCGTGAAATCATTTACATCTCCATGAAAAACAGGGACATCAGGATTGTTGTGCTGGAATGTATTGACCGCGGCATCATTCAGCTCCACAGCCTTGACAGTTGTAAAGCCCTCTTGCTCGAATCCCAAGTGCATTCCTCCGGCGCCTGCAAAACCTTCCAAGAGACGAATGCCCTTCTCCTTTCCAAATTTCTTGCGACTGATTTGAACAAGATTAGATTGGTTGTAATTGTCGTAGACGTAGCCAAAGCTTTGACGATCGGATCGGCCCTTCTTGCCTTGTCGCTCGTAAATCATATCTGGTAAATACTCTGGCTTAGGATACGAGCAAGGCTGCTCTAGCTCAGAGAGGTGAAGTACCTCCTGCTCTCGTAGTTGGACATAGAAGCTTGGATTGTGCTCCTCCATAACTTTCTCAAAGTCCTCGGTATCTTCCCCTTTACCCAAGAAGGTTTCATAGACACTCACGACACCAACACAAATGGCCTCTGTCTCCGATTTAAATGCTTTTATTCCGACAATGGAAAAGCCGTCCTGTCCCGACTTGATGTAATAGCAGTGTCGTTTGTAAAAGCGGCGACCTGCAAAGTCAGCAAACGTCAAGAGACTGCCCTTCAGACGTTTTATTGTATTCGCATCTTCGTCGTTGTCAAAGCTTGGCAGCACTCCCTCGCTGGGATCAAAGCCTTGGTCGGTCAACTCAAATTTGCTATTTTTGTCAAGCTCCTCGTCTTCTTCAAGTTTCTGAAGGCGATCCTGTGGAACAGCCGAGTCCTTCGTTTCGGCAGCTTTGATTTTTTGTCGAGCAATGGGAGGTCGTCCCATGACGTCATCATCGTCGTCATCGTCATCGTCGACTTCCTTGTCAATATCCATTCCATCGTCCGAGACTTCAATAGTCTCGTGACTTTCGAGATTGCGTCCACGATGTTTCTCGCAGAAATCCATCCAACCTACTGTATCGAAAGTTGGGAGAGGATCACCTGAGTATTCCAAACTCAAGAGATAGACAAGGGCAACGCATACGACTTTCTGAACTGCTGGATCAACATCAGCGAGTTTTTGACTCTCCAACTCGCAGCGTTTGGCTTTCAGAGAATGCCAGTCAGTAATCTTATTGACTTCCAACTGCTTTTGCTGATCAACTGGGATTCCAAGTTTGTCGAGCATGGATTTGAGAGGGGCGTTCATGGTTAAGAAAGGAGTACAGAGAAAAGTGGAATTGCTTGCTGACAGTTGTGTTTCGATTTTATAGAACTTTGCAGTCCTTTTCGAGTTTGTCAGAAATTATGTCTCAAATTGTTTTGCGATGGTTGCCTTGACTCCGAAAATGAAAACAACTCAAAGTTTCAACGTCCCATGTGAAGACTTTCACGGCAGCAATGAAAGTCATATGAGCGTGGCAACCACGCCATTCTGGGCATCTCAAGGGCCGGCGGACGTCTTAAATTCCACGATACTCAGGCAACTCTGAGATAAATGTATCTATCTAATTGTATACATCTAAGTGTATAGAGTCCAGTTTTGAAGGAGTTGCCACGACTGGAGTCCTCTTTCGTTAAGTTTTAGATCATGTGAATCGCACGACTTATATCGTAAAAAGCTATGTTGGGATAAAGTGAATACAGAGTAAACCTAAAATTATGAATTTTCGCAAAATAGACCGACAATTTGCTAGCAAGCTACTAGTAGGTAAAGACGGGAAATTGAGGAGTCCCGTGGAATCGCTGAATACAGAGTAACCTGCAGTAACAGTCGTAGTCCACCTAACATTATTTGGTCGAGGCGTATTTTGGTACTGTACGGTACTACTTTTTGGGTTTAACTTTTACCAGGTGAGTAGGATACGATATTTTGATATCTCAGACGTGGGACTCGTCCGCGAATAAAAAATAAATAAATGATGAAAAATTGAAATAAATAGCCAATCCATTCCACGATCGAAATTTCATGTACATAAGGTGAAGTCATTTTACTTGAAACTCCGTCGACTTTCAGCTACTGTAATAAGAGTCTCAGAACCAGATGATGAAGAGGCATCAAAATATACTCCACGGTCTTCGGACTGGCGTGAATACTTTCAACGCATCGGAATGGATTTGATATTTGATATCAGCTCTTTTAATTGACTTTCCAAGCTTTGTATGGTCTTTTTTTTTTGTCTCAGTCAACTTTTCAAAATTCTAATTTAAGTTTCATTTTCCGCAGAATTCACAAATATATCAATAGAACGAGATTACTCACCATCCTTCAATTGAAAATGGCGTCGATGCAGGGTATCGAAGAGCGCCTTGGAAAGCTCTACCAGGAATTGAAAGTTCCTTCTCTTCTGATTGAAAACCTGAAACGAGAGCATTGTATTACGACAGTGGAAAGCCTGATTGAGCAACGTCTGAAGTTGTTTGACATGGTAGTAGATGACATCAGCCCCGATATAGCCAGACTTTTGAGCTCAGTTGACTATATCATCGCGAGACAAAAGCTTGGAGACAAGAATGTTTCGATTGACCCTCTCTTCGATTCGGCGAAGAAGTTTAGTTATTCCTTTGCCTACTTCAATTGCAAGTTTATTAACACCAAAGCATTGTGCGTGCAACGTCAGGCAAACGAGACACATAAAAGTCGCAAAACTACTAGTTCAAAGTTTTTCATCACTGACCGAGATGAAAACGATTGGAAGAAGGAAGTTGTCGAGATTTCAGACGACGAGGTGGACAAAAAGTCTCTTTGCAAAGAGCTCGGTATTGGACAAGCTGATTCAGCCTGGGAGCTGGATAGTAGTCTTCGCAATGTCCAACTACGGGATGATGCGATGAAACTTGTGATTCCTGTTCCGCTATTTCGAAAGCTTTACGCTCACCAACGCCAGGGGATCGAGTGGATGGCTGGACGACGAATGGCCAGAACAGGTGGCATTCTTGGTGATGAAATGGGTATGGGAGTAAGTTCGAAGTACTTCCTTCTATTGAATCAGATACGTTCCTCACCCACTTTGTTGTAAATGTATTGTTGTTGATTTTTAATGTCGACCCAGAAAACTCTGCAATCCCTAACTTTTCTGCTTTGCTTGATGAATAGCAAAACAATCAAAAGTGCCCTCGTCGTCTGTCCTAATGCCATCGTGAGAACAACATGGAGAAATGAGGCACTGGGGTTACTAAAATATTTTGGTCTTGACTGCAATATTCAAGTCAAGGTGATTACAGCGGACATGCCTGAACTCCAACGAACAAAACTTTTGTGCGCTGCCAAGAATTGCAAAGTTGAAATGCCATACTTGATAATTGTCCCATACTCTACATTTCGCTTAAGGCTTCCACGAGGTTTCAAGCCGCTAAAAAAAGAGTTCGACTATGGTAAGTACTGGTATCGAAGAACTGTAGTAGACTACTCTAAATGTATGATACATTGCCTGTGGTGCTAATTTCGCTCTCGATGGCTTCCACTGCAGTTGTTCTTGATGAAGCTCACAAAGCCAAGAACAAAAATAGCAACACAACCAGAAACTTGCAGAAAGTGATTGGAACACAGAGTCATATTTTGATGTTGACAGGAACACCGCTTATGAACCGGTTGGAGGTATGTACACTTCTGTCGTAACGAGGATATATGTATGTATTGTATACGCCAACTGACCAAGATCTGCTGCTTGATTTATTCCTCGCCCCAACCCCGGGCAGGAGCTCTACCGTATTCTCACGCTGGCAGCCGGTCCAAGCCTTTTAGGAAAATGGGAACACTTTCGAAGTCATTTTGTCAAACCCATTGAAGCAGCAAGACAGCGGACAGCTACGGAATACGAACTTACACGCGGATGCAAGCTTCTCAAAGAGCTTCAAGAAAAAATCAAGGAGAGCGTGTTAATGCGTAAACGAAAGGATGTATGTACATGTTTTGTGGAAGCACTTTTATATATGCATGAATGTGCACTATTGCTCAGCACAATTCTCTTCTTTCCTTGCAGCACCTCAAAGATATAGTTCCTATAAATCGTGAATGGGATTGTTGGTGTGCACTGTCACCAAAGCAGCGCAGCATTTACAATTACTATCTCAAGAGTGAAGATGCTAACGTCCAAGGCATTCTAGAAGGCAACCACAAGTGTGTTCTTCCAGTCATTGGAAAACTTCGTCTCATTTGTGGTCACCCTCTTTTGAGTTCCAGGGGAAATGTCCTCGAGCGGTGTGAGCAAATGGGAGCGGATAAACGCACTGCAGCGGCCAAAGTCGTTGCAGACTCTCCAAAAATGGAGCTCCTTCTTGACATTCTGAAAGCGAGCTGCGAAAAGGGCAACCGCTGTCTAGTATTCACACACTTTATTGACATGCTTGACATTATGAGCTTCGTTCTCGCTGAGACCGACGGAATCAATGCATGCCGCATTGATGGGAAAACTAGCGCGAAGCCCAAAAAGCTGGAAAAGATTGTGAACGACTTTAACAGCGAAGCTTCTCTTTTCAATGTGATGCTCGTTTCCATAAAGGCTGGCGGAGAAGGTTTGACACTTACTGGTGCCAACATTTGTATTGTTTATGATCCAGTTTGGTCTCAAGCGGAATCTGATCAGGCCGTTGCCCGGATCTGCCGCCCAGGTCAAAAGCAGGAGTGCCAAAGCTTTTATTTGATTGCGGCGGGCACTATCGAGGAAAAGGTATGACACGTGTTTGTTGAAAGTTTGCGTTTCTTGAAGAATCGGTCGTCGCTAATAGCGTATACTTACACGGCGAGCTGCTGTTGATTACTCCTTGCCGCAGATGTTTGGAAAGCAGGTGTACAAAGGCTTGATGGGCCGTACTGTCTTGGGGGCGAGAACCCGCAAGGATAGTATCGCGGTGACAGATGCTCGTCTCTACAACAAGGACGAACTAAGTCAGCTCTTTGAACTCGAGCCACATGGAGTGTGCAAGACTATTGAAAGGCTCAAGCTCCCAAATGGTGGAGAATTGATGGGAGCTGGATGTATTGTATCCAAGAAACATAAATCCGTTGTGGCGTTGACTCGTCGCTCTGCTATATACAACTCGTCAAAACGCAAGGCCGAAGATGGCAATGACAACGAGGATGACGATTTTGAGAGTAGCGACGTCAAAAATAGTAAGAAGCTTAAATATGGAACTGGGTCAGCAACATCTGTGGCCAAGTGGCGGACTCAGAAAATGCCAGCACGCAAATCTGATCTACCGACGATTGTCGATGATGAAGCAAGTAGTTTGACGACAGATCAAGAAGAAAAGACGCATGCATTTGACACCTGGACTGGCTTCGCAACAGAAGCTTCTGTCATTGCTGATGACTCCAAGAATCTACCATCATCGACGGGAACCCAATTTGCGTTTGAATTCAAAATGGACCAGGCCACTGGGCCCGGAGAGCAAGACTTTTGGTTTGCAGTTACAGGGCGTGACAAGGAGATGATATCCCAGGCTGGACCAGCGACGGAAGCTTCCATGGAAGCAAACAAATTGGAATGCGCAGAGACTCAGGCTGTTATTAGCAACGAGAAGTCTGAGGACGATAATATCCCTTCCTCAGAACAAGACGACGAGAGCCATGAAGTATTGAACATGGCGGAACCTGTTGCCATTTGAAACGTATGAAAAATGGTTTGAATCTGAAGAAGAAATTGATGGAATAGTGTTTGAGCTGATATGAATCGCACACTGCTTGTATTGTAATATTGTATTTTCCAACCAATACGTAAAGCCAACTCTTTCCTAATGCACTGACAACAAGGTCTACTCGGGAAGTGACAGGGTAGGGTATTCCGCCTTTTAGTGTCGAGAAAGCCACCTTAGCCCTAATTCTAGTTTTAGAATATTCAGGTTATGAGCATATTCTCAAAAATACTCATAATAACTTTCTAAAAAATAACAACATGAAAAATAAGCAATAATAATATGTGGAGCACTCAATAACGCAATCAGTGTAGCATTAGAAAGGTAGAATAGCGTTCAACAACGTTCTACAGTGCAGTAAATGAAGCGTAAGCAATAGCATAAGGAAGTAAACAAATTTGATCAGACTCTGCAGGCGTCCTTCTTTTTCTAGAAGAGAAACAAACACACAATACCGAATGAGTGATCCAAGCACAAGTCCACAGAATGAAAACACAGACAATGTCGTTACAACTGCTACTGGTAGTAATGATAATGGAAGCAGCAAACTCTCGTTTTCTTTAGGCACCAAAAAGAAGAGAAAGCCATCCTCTAGCAATAATAGCACGAAGGTGACAGCTGCTGAATTTGGAACGGTTCCTGCTTCTGCCACCCCCAGCGAGGACCACAACGCCCCGTTGCCAGGACAAAAGCAACCTCCTCTCGTAATTCCACTGTCCCAACCCACTCAGTCGTTGCTCACTTGTATTCAACAAGAAGGAAAGAACAACGATGCAAGTGATGTAGCCATCAAAGAAGAGGATAGAATCAAACAAGAATCGGAAACAATGCTACTCTCTGCACCAATATCCAAGGAACCAGCTCCTCCTGTTATTGAATCCAATCGACAAAGTCGACAACAACAGCAACAACCAATCATGCAGCAAAGGTTTGGTAGTACTGCTGCTAGTGGTGGCGGAAGTGGTGACAATTCCAGAGAACAACTGCAACGAGACTTAGAACAATTACCAGACCAAGCAAACGAAGAATCGTACGAACAGGTTCCCGTGTCACAATTTGGTGCAGCACTTTTAAGGGGCATGGGATGGAAAGACGACGATGACGACAATAATAATACGAACGGAAAGAAACCCGGTGAGGCCATGCCACGACCACATCGATTGGGATTGGGTGCTATTCCTAAAGCTGATATGCCAGGTGATAGTGCCATGCCTTCGGTACTGTCGGGACGTCGTGGAGGTAAGAAAGCCAAAAAGTTGTCCGTGGCACAACTGCAGCAGCAGGAAGAATTTGAAAAGCAGCGGCAATTACAAAAACTTCAGGACAAACAGCGGACCTTGCAAAGTGGGAGTATTGTCTATTTGATTGGTGTTGATGATCATAGCAAGAACAATTGCAAAAAGCGAGCCAAAGTGGTAAAATTGCAAGGAGTACCAGGTTTGAACATGGTATCGGTACAATTAGAGCACGATGCAGAGCCTAGCTGTATCAAACGGGGACAATTAGGTGAGCTAGTATTACGAAGTGACCTAGAAAAGACGCCATTTGTGGTGCCAACAAAGCCCCGAAATCGTGATGACGGCGAAGACGACAGAAAAGACCAGGACCGAAAGAAGGATCGACGCCGCAGTAAAAGCCACAGTCCCAGCAAAGACAGAAAAAAAGACAGGGACAAGCACAGTGATGGCAGCCGTAATCGTGATAAAGACGATGGTAGCCGAAGAGATCGAGATCGTCGCAATGACGACCGTGATAGACGGCGGGACCGCAGTCGCAGCAGAAGCCGCGACAGAGACAACCAAAAGCGTGACCGACAAGAACGAGGTCGCGATAGCGACGACAGACGACGGGACGAACGGTCTCGCAAAAAGTCGAGATCGGAACGTGAATCAAAAGAAAGCGGTAGTCCACTTTGGATGATTCCCAACATCCGAGTGCGAGTTGTTACGGATAAATTGGGAAAGCGACATTTCCGGCAAAAAGGTGTCATTGTCGACGTGACACGCCATGATGGAGCCATAATTCGGATGGACGCACCAGATGGCAACAACAGGAATGCTGTCGTGTTGGAGCATGTGCCAGAGCGTTATCTGGAAACGGCACTACCGAAGACAGGCGGCCAAGCCATCGTCTTGACGGGCCCCAACAAATGGGCGAAAGGTCGGCTCTTGGAACGGAATTCAAAGACTTCTCAGGGTTCGATCCAAGTTTTTGAAGATATGAGCATTATCACCATGTCATTGGATGATATCGCAGAATGGTGTGGCCCCTTGGATGATGATTTAGGTTAAAGGAGTACTTACCAATTACTTCATCTCAGCTGTGAATCCACAATTAAGTGGCGGGTGGTATTTTATCCATTATAGTCAATACGGTTATCTGCCCCCCAGCTAGATGATGTATTAAAACATCTGATCTAGTAGTATCTTCCGGATCTCGGTATGCTCACTGGAGATATTCACGGCCACTTCTTTCCATTCGGTTGCTACCTTTTCTCTCATTTTGAGGACCACCTCTGCAATTGTCACAGGATTGACAATTACGGCTTCAGAATTGGCTGTCGCAGAAATCACCCGTGGTGTGCAGTGCATGAGTTCTTCGATGAAGTCATCGCCCTTGCCAGACCGCACGAGATCACCGAGGAAGTGAGTGTCCAATCTCTCCAGGTAGAAGTCCAACAGAAAGGTTGTGCTGGCCGTTCCGTCCTCATCTTGATCGACAGATATCCCTTGCTCCAAGACTCGATGGATGCTCTCTTGAGTGGCAAGATTATAAAGTAAATCAAAGTTATCGATTCGGAGAGGTGATGCGGTAACAGTATCTCCAGAAGCGTCCATGAATAACTTGCTGTGACGCTCAAAAAGTTCTTGTCGCTTGCCTTCTTTTCCGTTGTTCCCGTTCTTCACAGTTTCCCAGTACGAATAAAACATATCAAGGCCCGCATTCCCAATCACGTCCAAATCTTTTGCTGCCCATTCGCTGGCAATTTGTTCTCGGACCGAAAGAAGACGAGCGCACAGTCGAGGCGGTTGAATGTCAATTTCAAATTCCCGATTGGGCACCAATGGGTTGATGGGCGTAGATATTGTGAGAGTTGTAGATGGTTGGTTGGCCAGCTCCCGAAAATAGGAATGCCACGTCGGAAACAATTCCGTATTCATGGCATCTGTGCCATGGTATCGTAGCAGTTTACTCGTCAATTTTTTATCCGAGTTCACCCAACCCACGTTGATCCGTCTCGGGCTGGCGTTGTTTTCAGCAGATGCTCCCTCCTCCTCTTGGCCAGCTTCTTCGACTTGTGTTTTTACAATAGGCTGAGTGAAATCGTCCATCCATTTGATTGTATGCACATCATTCACGGAGGCGAGCAAAAACAGAAACGACTGGATACTTCTTTGTGTCAAGAACATACGCACATCAATGACGGGCAGATCATACTGTTCTTGCAGCGATACAACACCAAGTCTCGTTCCCGCGCACTGTATTCTTCGGACACGGGTGCTCGTTCTGTATGCAAAGCAGGAAATATAGGCAGGTGCTGCCAGCAGTAGCAGCAAATTTAACAGCATACCCATTTAAAGTTTGTTAATGTAGCCCTGGTTAAGATATTGAGTACTAGTAGAACTTGTTGAGGGTGTAATATTGTCGTATGTTGTGATGATGATGTATGTTGTCAGTTGTCACGCTCTCGAGCATTCATTTCACAACACTCGAGTATGAAAATCTTTGTTTGTTCCAATAAAATAGGATTAGGGCTAACCCGAGATTGCAAGCCTACCTGGTAAATAAGTCAAGTGATTTATTTGATCTGTGGAACAGATAGAACAGATCCATTTACCATTGACCAATTATTACAAATCTCCAAAAGCCTTAGCAAGATTTGTTCTAGTCTAGTAATCTGATAGAATCTGATTACCAAAAGCAATCTTGAATGTTCGAACCTCCATTGGATGCAATGTGATGGTCGTGTTCGTGCTGGCTGCCGCTTTTGAGGATTGGGTAGGGTTCGACGAATTGACCCAGTCGAGTCGACTATGCAGCCAATCACTGAGCTTTTGGTTGCCGGTCAACGTCAGCTCCTCCACAGAGAGAACCTTAAGGCCAACAAACGAAGTTGCAAGATCTACATCCACAGGTTTTGAAAGCGCCGTATCGTCGTTGAATCCGTATTGATGTCCAAGACGAACCAAATATTCATTTGAATCCACACTGCCCAGCCTTTGAAACGTTATAAGCATAACATTTGCAGGGAGAGCTTTTTCCAGGAGTGATAAAGATTCCCTGACGCTGGCCGAATTATTGAGTCGTCGAGATGAAGCTACAAAGACAAGAGGCGGAGCGAATGCGTGGTCCATCTCAGAACGGGCAATACTTGCTCCACTGTTACCTGGCCCAACCATGATGCGGTAGATGCCGCGGATAACGACCCCCTCTCCCCACCGTGTAGCGTTGCCATAGGGCGGATACGCTGTGACACCTCCGTTTGTTTCATTCATTGGTTCAGCCACTCCACGGTTGTCATCCGCCAGGATGCGACGTTGAGCCATCAGTTCCACCGTGCCATCTGACAGTGAGCATCCGGCTTGTGTCCTATCTGTGAGTACAGCGAAGGAGGTCGTGTTGTCTTCGATATAAATGGCTGCATTGACTGGGTAGTAATTGCCAGCAACTGGTTCATGAACCGTCAGATTCCATGACGGTCGATAGTCCCTCTTCCGTTTCAGAAATTCTCTGCCATTGGAATCTGTGAAGAATGTACCACTGCTGTCGATTGAAGTCAAGAACTTTGTTACAATCTCTTTACCCCTTCCATCCTCTATAGGAACAGGTCCAATGTTGTATTCTATTTCCACGTATGGCAAGCCCTTCATGACTCTCACGGCCTGTTGGATCCAAGGCACTGAAAACTCCGTACGCACTTCGATTCCCACTGACGTATTCACAAATCTGCCACCTCCAATCAACGGATAAGCGGTATGCAAGGATTCATTTGGTGTACTTGGTCGAAAAATGTACGCCCCCGAATTCTACAGTTTCAGTATTGAGTCAGATAAGAGCGACTATGGGATGGCATTGGACAAGTGTGTATAACAGAAGTTTTGCTTACCTGAAGAGCATTGCTACTGTTGTCGATTGCCTTGTCGATGCTGTGGTCAAAGGATGAGTAGTACCCCCATACTTGAGACACATTCAGAGTTGTATCGTTCTTTTGAATAGACAGTATTGCACCAGTGCTCCTGAAGTAGTCACGCAAGAGGTCAGTGAAATTGAAACAATACAAAGTACATATTCGCCAATCAAAACTAACCTATTGAACTGAACAGTCAGGAATTCATTTGATACTGTCACTTGATCTATATCCAAGCCCTTGGTAGTGTCACTTTCATAGTTTAACGAGCGGGATTTCATCAGCCTCCCTGTCAAGATTTCATTTTCCAGCCTGTGTCTAGGGCTCTGTATAATACGGAAGACTGTTGCTCCTGCAGGAGTTAGAGGTCCGGTGTCAAATGCCAAGGTATACTTGGCGGCGGTAGAAGACAGGAGCGGGAACGCACTGGGAACGGAATACAAAATAGTTTCAGCACTACCAGTTGCGTGATCGCCAACTCGTGAAACTACAAATTCCCCAAGTGACGAAACAGGTAAACAGACAATGCGTGACTTTTGCGAGCCCAAAGCATTATAGACAATCACATACAGGATTTCTGTGTCTTCCTTTGTTGCCTCCTGCAGAACAATCTGTGAGTTGATATTGTAGTGTCAGATCAGCACAAAAAGACACACAATAGGCATACCTGAGAGACTTTACAAATTGTTTCATTGAGAAATTGACAGTAGGCCAGATTGTGTAGCACAGAGCTGCGATTAGGTGCTAAAGTATCGTTCACTAACAATCTCTGTAGCTTTTGTTCCACATAGTTCGCTGCCTTGTTGATACCTGCTTGTAGTCGTTTGCTGTAATCGTTTGCAACATGTTGCTTGGCAGTTCCTTCAAGAAGGGAATTTACAGTAGCCTACTTGAGTAACAATCTTGAAAGACGAGAAAACACATTCAAGATTTCGGAACTTACCAGAGACACCATCATGGTGTTGGGCAATACCAGAGGCATCTTCCAAATCATACAGTGGTTTGGAGTCACCAAAAAGCCTCTCAGTGGCGTTGCCATGTTCTGGGAGAGACTCAATTTGCCGCGCTGCCAACAGGAAGGCAGAGCTTACTCTCTCCAACCTCTTAAACCCAGCACGAGACGTAAAGTACCCTACCCAGAAACAATGCGGACAATCAGAATATGGGAAGAAGTCATCTGTCTTCGTTGTCCAGTTGATATTGCCATTCAAATGCAAGAGCTTCTGGTTAGGCTTCTCCGCAAATAGATTGCTGCTTTCTAAACCTTCATCTGCCGTTCCGAGCAATGTCTCTTGGTGTTTCATTTCAGTATAGTAATCCGGGGACGAGTAAAACATGTTGATTCTTTTGAAGCGAGGCCCAACCATTGAAGGAATATCAATGAGGCCCATTCGTTGGAACACATGAATTGATTGCATTAGTATGTCGTTGTTATGGAAGAATGTTTCTGCAAAACGATACTTTGGTGTGAAAAGGAATTTGCGGAAGCACAACATTGATGTTAGCGTCGGTACTGAGAAAAGAAAAAAAGACAACATTTATAGACATACCGTAAAGTCTCCCCCCTGCGTAATCATGATGTTATTCCCTTTGGTTCTGTCACTTTGAACTTTAAGTTCCTTGACGAATGTTTTGGTCTTCTCCACCAGCTCTGCCCTTTTCAAATTCTCGAGCAATTCGTCGTGACAGGTGACATCAAAACAGAACCCTTTGGGACACTCGTATTGACCACCATATTCACCTGTCAGCCCCCAGAAGATGGTATTATTGACTCCTTCTGTCTTGGATGCTGACCACAATCCTTCACATTCTTGTGTGTCGCGTCGAATCTGTAGATCTTGGTAATCCACTCTTCCAAAATACAAAGCATTCATCCCCGCTTTGGCTGTCAAGAGAGATGCTTGTGTCGCAGAATGCCCAAATGGGTCCAACTGCCAGCCTACCTTTGGAATGACGTTCAGCTCTTGTTTTAAGAATTGATGCCCCAGGGTTGTTTGATCAATCATACCCATGAAATGAGTTGTCGCCTCATCGTGCATGCACCACCCCCCATTCACGAAGGAAAGTTGGTTGTTGGCAATTAAATATTTCACAGACGCTTTCACTTCTTGAGACTGCTCGTTCCACCACATGGAAAAGAATTTCTGTTCCACGTAGGCTAGGAAAATCGAGACCACAAAAAAAAGGAATAAGAAATTATGGCATCAGTGGAACCAATCACGGGAACAATCGTTAAAACAAAAACTGGCGATCAGGGACTTACTGAAGGTTCGTGATGGATTTTTCAGCAACGATATCACAACAGTATCTAAAATATCTCTCACGCATGCCTCCTGGATGGTCATGTTCAATCCGTAGTAATATTCATCCACCGTCTTGAGCCAGCCAACATCATCGTGGGTGTGAGGTACCAAATGAACATTCAAAACGTTCGATGAATCCATTTCGGTATCACCAGACCCAGAAGTAACAGCACATAATTTTCGAGGTCGATACTGATTCCAAGCGTCATTAAATCCCTCTTCTGTGAATTGGACAGAGTCTAGAATATTAGTAGTAGTCGCCACATACTCGTGCCTGTTCGTCTGGAGAAATGATCGAGCACTGGCAGGTACATTGGATCTCGAATAGTATGCTTTGGTGTTCCATGATATTACAAGTATCAAAAGAGACACGGTACACACCACCACTACAGCAAACGATGCAGCTCGTGTCATCCTGCCTGTTTGGCTTTCATTGAATAATGTACAGAAAGCGACAAGGAGGGTCCATAAAATAAAATATAAAATAAATGAGCACATCATAGTAGTATGTGCGGGTCACCAACAATTAAATGCTTTCAATGTTGATACTGGATTTGATTGTTACCTACGACAAAAGCTGCTTCCACTGATCTAGTTCCCTCATTAAGAGTTGTTGTTTCATTGCCACAGACGTCGTATTTTCTTTTGTCAATCTTTTGGATTGCTTACTGTTTATATTATCATCACCACCATCTTGCCGTTTCATTTTCTTATTGGAATTTGTAGCAGATGCGAGTTGAACAATATCTTCCAATACTGTTGTGACATTGTCCAGTGTATGAAGAGTTGAACTTAGTTCCTGCAGAATCAGAGACTCTTTTTCTCGACAAGATAACTTTTTGTGGTCGTCGTCGCCGTCGTTTTGTTGCCGAACGGCAATAGTAGGGGCAGCAGGGATTTCGGCAGTTCTACAAATTGCTGATGCTGCGTCTGCCTGGGATGAATCATCCTCAGGATCAGTTGTATTACTGATAGGGCTCTTCTTTTCGTCCATTTTTAAGCCACTTCAACAGTTTGGTCCTTTATTGATTTGTTGTTGATTGTAGTATGCTACTGGTCGGTGAAGATAATCATCCTACTACTAGCTACTACCTGGTAGAGTCTCTAGTAGGAGGATCCAGCAGGCAACACATGTCATTAATTTTTGAGTAAGCGTCAGAGCCAGCCGAAGGGAACGTGAGACAAGGAGACCCGAAGCCGACGTCACCGGAATGACCCGAAATGCCCCATCCCGTCTCCCACTCAGAAACAGGAACACATCGGGAGAAATCGGAT
>Ga0100391_1000942_pt1 | contig 33075 bp, 22 predicted proteins | sample CryGeymeta201515_FD_81541 | JGI IMG/M metagenome (GOLD analysis project Ga0100391, IMG submission 81541) | Groundwater microbial communities from Crystal Geyser aquifers in Utah, USA - Crystal Geyser metaG 2015-15 | ecosystem: Environmental > Aquatic > Deep subsurface > Groundwater | place: USA... | reverse complement strand
CCGATTTCTCCCGATGTGTTCCTGTTTCTGAGTGGGAGACGGGATGGGGCATTTCGGGTCATTCCGGTGACGTCGGATTCGGGTCTCCTTGTCTCACGTTCCCTTCGGCTGGCTCTGATGAGTACTAGTACCAGGTACTGTTTAGAAGCAGTCTATTGTTGTTGAAATTTTGGTACCATTAACTTTTTCGGGGTATTAGAAAGACTAGTCTAGTCTAGTCTGCCTTGTCCCTTGTCCATCATTCTTTGATCCGACAATACAAGTTCTGTGCATCAAAGTACAAGACACCTTGATCCAATGTTGGATAAACCAATTAAGTTCAACAGCTTGGCGGAAGCTTTTACCTGTGTATCGTGACACGACAAAATAGTTCATGATTCACTCATTGCCCCATTGCCTCCAACCCTCCAATCCCCAATGAAAGATGTATCTTTCGACATTTTAGGTGTCTCTCGCCAAAAGGGAAAAATTACGTGGCAACATCGCATCCTATTTAATTTTGAAAGCATACGACATTCACCTGCTCAAGAAGACCTCTAGTAGACTAGCTAGTAGAACGGAAACCAAGAACAAAATACTGTCATCACTGTATTTGTGCAAAATCCAAGCCATACTGGTAACTTTCGAGCAAACCAACACTTTTTATTGACTTCCCTTTGAACGTGCCACCCAAGATATTTGCAACTCCCAGTTCTTTACTACCATGAGAATCTATTTTCTCTCTATATTTCTCCTTGGGACTGGCACACAAGCGTTTACAACGACTAAAAGCCGTCTCAATCCTGCCTTGGTGGCTCCAACTTCGATCATCTCGGCGCTACATCCTGGTACTCATGAGTCGGTGTCAAAGCTTGATGCCTGTCATCTCTTTTCTCGTCAAAATTATGTCCAGGAAGAACACATTCAGGAAAAGAAGAACATGAGTCTCGTTCGGAAGCGCGTTCGTCGACTCTTTCTCCTGGCCTTGACTGCTTTTACTATTTTTGCCAGTGGGTGGTCGACGTCGACGCCTCCAGCTCGTGCTTCGTCCATGGCGGCATCGGTGCCGATGGAAAGAGTTGCTGCCAGTCCGTCGTACCCAAAGAAGCCATTGTCACGAAATCAACAGGCCCGCCTAAAGAAATTGCGACAGCAGAAATTACAGCAGCTTACACCAGCTCAGCGTCAGAAGATCCTTCAGAAGCGCCGAGAATATCTCATGAAACAGCAGCACCAGCACCAGCAAGGCTATCATCATGAAAGTATATATTCAACTCCAGCTCCTGTCAAGCGAGGACTATTGTCGTCGTCTAGTATCTTCAAAGTGGCAATTTTGGCAGTCGCGGTCTCGGCAGCTACAATGGTGGGATCGGGAAGTCTGGCTGGAAATTCGCGCGAAAAGCTTCAGAGATTCATGAACAACGAATCAGACAACCGCCAAGGTCAAGGACGAGGCTTTCGGGCTCCCAGAGCACCCAATGGATTCACTAGCAAAAACTCTTACCGCAATGATGAAATGAACGAAGTTGTTACTGGACTTGCAGAACCTTTTGTTTCGCCCAGCAACAGCAACAACATTCAAGCGACAGAAAATCCAACCTCAAAAAGAACCGTAGGTCCACCATTGCCGGACATGCCCACAAAGCTGCAAACACCACGATCTTTTTCTCATAATAGCATGCCTGGCGACTTTCACATTCAGCAAGGTGCAGATGCCTCGACGAGAACTTCCATGTCATTTAAGGACGAGTACCAACGAACGGCACCCAAGAATCACAATGCTGAGGATGTCATGCTGCACAAATCTGAGTATGAACAAGATTTCAAAAATGTGGAATCGATGGGTGTTCGTCCAAAAGGAAATCCTCTCTCGTTTCTGGGATTGCGTCGTCGTGATAAGCAAAGCGATCTTGCTAGAGTTCCGTCCAAGGATACTACAGAAACATCACTGTTCGATGATGCATTTACTCCACCCACCGGTATGCTTTCACGCAAGAAACAGGCGGGCAATAATGGTTTTACCATGATCTTTCAAGGTGAAAATCCCATGGACAAACTCCCAGGTGGGAAGTACTTTAAGCGCACAGCTCCACCAACCATTCATACCGCGGCAGACGAATCCTCGCAAACAAGAGCTGCTCGGTATATGATGTGGAAAGGAATTGCTCGGCAAACCCGCAAGATTGACAAACGCGCCATTACTTACGTCAGTGCTGTCAATGGCAGCCACGACGTAGATGATTTGATCATTGATGGCAAGTATGCCTACATGAAGGACGGAGTGACGCCTGTATACGCCACCAAAGAGCAATTAGGCAACAAATCGATCATCAACACCGGATCTGATGAATCCTCCAAGCATTTTGCCTTGAGCTACATGTTCAACAAGTGGCTAGCCAAAAAGATGAGACGTCCCATGGATCGCGACTCGGATGTCACCTATATCAGCGCAAATTCTGATTACAATAGAAACGAGCAGGCTATTGGCGCCGCTTCTGATGACCGGCAGTATGTCCCAAAATTGAGTGCTTCCGATTCCATTCCTTTCCCCAATGAAGCGATATCATCTTTTTCCAAAAAGAAACACCACGTAACGATGCGTCAGAATCGTGTGGGTCTTGAACGGCAGTAACGTGCTCGTTGACAGGAATTGTATTATTTATAAACATTTTACACGTGGGATAGGATTCGTGGCCACCGTTAAGGTTTATTGATGGGGACAACTTCAAATACACCAACGGAGACAATAAAATAAAAAATGTCTCTCTGGAGACAGAAACACATGATTGATTTAAGATTATCAGGCAGCAGCAAAAGAAATTTTATCTAGTTCCCTATGATCGGACTGTCTGTATGAGTGGGTCTTTCGCAACACTAGCTAGACGACTGGAGAACTGACAGACAACATAATTATTTTTTGATAGATAGAGTGAACTGAACTAGTAATCCAACAACTAGACGCACACTTCCTCTTAAATTCTCACAAATCTCTGACTCACATACATCCAATTCAAGGATTTTCAGTTCCTTCCACCTTTCTCCAGAAGTAGATAATTCCTCCGTATTAGACTACTAGTAGACCTACTTGTAGTAGTCTAGTAGTCGACTACCAGGTAGTATTCTACAGCTCACAATTATTATTATCCCATCCTGGACACAAACACACACACACAAATCAGCATGAGATATTATTTCCTTTCCACGGCAATATGCTTAGTCCTGATTATGTTCCCTTTCCAGGTATTGGGGTTCAGTGCCCCCAAAGCCACCTCATCCTCTGTTCCTGTCACAGCTCGCAAAACGGACGAAACGAATATTTTCGAGTATCTGAAATGGGGTGGTGCAAAACCCAAGTTTGACGTTCTGAAGAAGACGCAAGAGTACACCTCTGTCTTTGAACGAACGGGAGGACCACCGGGACCTGAGTGGTACGATAAGGACTACGTTCTTCGAGGGGGTGTCATTGGTCCGATTATATTGAAAGATCTTCGAGAAACTCAGGGTGATTTCGATTTGCTGACGGCGTTTCCCGACTTGATTGTGACTACGTTTGGACACACCATCGATCCCGAAAATCCCTTTCGATGCTTTTACTTTCAAAAATGGCGTGGTACACACACTGGAACCCTCATGGCGGGTGGCCAAGCTTTCGAAGCCACAGGCAATTATTGTGAAACTCCCGTGAGCATGTTTACAGCAGTGTGGACTCCCGAAGAAAAAATCATTTACGAACAAGTAGGTTCGCCCATTGATCGATTCGAGGGAACGACCAAAGGCAAGGCTGCCGTTTTTGGCTTGTTGCATACAGCTGGATTGGAATTACCGGCGGCACCTGGCAGTCTTCCTCTCAGATTTGCACAGAGAATTGGTCACATCTTGGGAACAGGTCGGTCCTTTTCCAGAGAAGAGGACATTCCTGCATGGTGGACCAGTGCCAGCCGTGGAGCGGATGCTACAGATTGAAGCATGTATGAAAATCAAGATCTTTGAATCATTAGAACTAAAAGATGTTATTAGAAAACTTATTTCTTCGATTCATTCAGACATGGAAATGTTCTTCAGGCAAATGCAGCCATGAAAATGAAGGCATTTAACACATTTCAACACAACCCAATAGAGTATCAATCAATTCAATTCACAAATAAATTTGATCATCACAACATTTTTCTTTGATCTCATTTCAAAACAGTTCAATACTCCTGAACAATTCAATGTTAAAAATTCCAACACATACAATCCAACACATTTTAAACAATAATATTTTTTTTAGCATGACACAAAGTTCTGCTTGTTTTTCCTGACTCAAAAAGATATGACCACCCGGGCAGGAGACGGTATTCGATCTTCAACGAACAAAAAAACAGTCAGCTTCCTTTTATTTCGATTTTTTACACACTGTTTGACTGCAACATTCTGAGTTATTTTTTGTGGTAAAACAGCAAGATCCGTTATTAGAGACCTGACTTTATTATTCACGCTAAGAAACTACTACTAGTTCACGTCAAACATGTCAGACTTCAACTTATCAATACGGCTAAGCAATGGGCAGCGTTTGGAAGTTAGCCTCAACGCCACAGAGAGCGCAGCAATTACTGTCTCTCAAGTGAAAGACTGCATTGCCACGAAGGATGCTTCTGCTCCTGCCAACCGGCAGCGCCTCATCTATAAAGGACGAATCCTCGAGAATGATCGAACACTGTCGGACTATGATATTGCAAACGGCTCTACCTTGTTCATGGTCAAAGCAGCTGCTCCTCCAGCAGGTACCAGTACTTCATCCACTCCGGCTCCGGCGTTGTCCAGTAACACGACTCCCAGTGCGAATTCCACGGGAGCGTCTGTATCTCAACCGTCAAATGTTGTCAACAATAACCCCTTTGCTGCTGCTGGTGGCGGTGGCGGCGGTGGTGTCAACCCCTTTGCCGCCATGATGGCTAATAACAGTAACAATGGCAACCCTTTTGGTGGAACGTCGCAGCCGAATCCTCAGCAACTGCAAGAAATGATGAACTCTCCCATGATGCAAGGATTGCTCGATAACCCACAAATGATGGGCAATATCCTCGAACAGTCCATGAACACTCCACAGTACGTTTTTATTATTTGTTCACCTCTATTGTTTGCTTCTTTCTTAATCCGCTGGCTTTTTTGTTGTGTTTCTTTATTGCAAACCTGCCTCTTTGCTCAATCACTTCTTCCTTCTTCCCATATTACCGCATTTGTTTGAATGTTCTTTCCTTCTTACTTTAAATTTACAGAATGAGACAATTATTGGAACAGAATCCTGAACTGCGCCAAATTTATCAGGATCCTGCCATGATTCAACAGGCTATTCAAATGATGCGCAATCCCGAACACATGCAGCAGATGCAGCGACAACAAGATTTGGCCATGTCCCAACTAGAAAATATGCCGGGTGGATTTGCCGCTTTGAGCAGTATGTACCGTAATGTGCAAGAACCTATGATGGAAGCACAACAGGATAGTCGTCGTCCATCGGATTCGACGGTAGAAGGACGGAACAGTGGAGGTGCGGAAGGTGCAACCGGCGCTCCTATGCCCAACCCCTGGGGCTCACCGACTGCTGCCAACAACAACAACAACAACAACAACAATAATAATAACAACAGACGCAGCAATAACAACAACTCTACCAACACTAGTAATGCATCTGCACAGCCGAATCCCTTTGCAAGTATGATGGGAGCAGGAATACCCAATCCATGGGGTGCAGCAGCAGCTGGGAATGCGCTCGACACAGGCGCCAATCCATGGGCCACAGCATCTGGAACAAGCGGAGCTGGAGGAAATCCTCCCAATCCATTTGGGGTGCCAGGAATGCCTCCCGGTGGAGCTCCTAATATGGACCAAATGATGGCAATGCTCGAAAATCCTGCTATGAGTCAAATGATGAACGATATGGTGCAAAATAACCCCGATATGATTCGAAACATGCTCGAAGCACAGAATCCAATGATGAGACAAATGTTTGCCGGAAATCCTGAAATGGCCAATGATTTTATTCGAAACATGTTCAATCCGGCGAACATGCGAAACATGATGGAGATGTCACGTTCCATGCAACAAAATGGTGGTGGCATGCCACAAGGTAATCCCTTTGCAGCCATGGGAGCTGCTGGTGCTGGTGCTGGTGGAATGGCTAACCCCTGGGGCGCCATGGGAATTATGCCAGGTGCAGCTCCCGGAGGTGCGGGTGGTGAAATCGATTTCTCTAATCTCTTGCAGCAATTTCAACAGGCAGGCTTGAATGCCGGGGGCGCTGCTCCTGCTCGACCGACCAACCCTGCCGACCGCTACCGAAATCAGCTTCAGTCACTATACGGCATGGGTTTTGATGACGAACAAGCTAATCTGGCGGCCTTGCAGGCCAATCATGGAAATTTGAACCGCGCTGTAGACCAATTGCTCTCTGCTCCAGCACCAGCACCGGAGAGCAACAATGGAAGCGGTGAGGCCGACAACAACGACAGCAACAGCAATGAAAGTGGTGACAAGAAGGAGTAAACAATAATACATTGCACGAAGAAAGAAGAGACAACATAAGTAGAGAAAAGAGAACGTTGACCAGTATTTTTAGAAGTCTAGTTGATCATGATAGGAAAATTGAACTGGTTGGGGTTTTCTAAAACAATTAAAGCAGCAAGGCAACTATTACTTTCTTCGCTTGTGCTTGGCTTTTGATTTGAAGGCCTTGTTTCCCTTCTTCTTGCCTTTCTTTTGCCCAAACGCTTCAGGCTCGCTGTCGCGAAATTTGTAACTGCTCTTGACGGCTCTGAAATCAATACTCGCTTTCTTCGAGTGGGCGACATTCTCGTCGTCAAAGAGACTGCTATCACCAACAGCATCGCCCGTCTTTCTCTTCTTTTTGTACGCCTTTTCCAACTTATCAGTGAGACTTTCGTTGGCCGCTGCCTCCCTGTCCTTCTTTTGCTGTTTTCGCTTGGCTGCCTTGGCCGTGGCTTTAACAATATCTTCTGGGTCCTTGCGGGGACCTTCGTCGCCCGAATCTTCATTGGTAGTGATTGCTTCCAACGCCTCGCGCTTTCTCCTCTTTTTTCTCGTCATTCGATGCACTCCGGTGCCAGCCTTTTCACGTATCATTGCTTGTCGTTCAGCGACAGCCTCCTTCGTGAGTTTCTTCTGTTGGTTCGAAGCAAACCATTCCCGTCGAGGGCGTGCCTCAATTTCGCTGGAGTGTTCAATTAAGTTTTGTGCCTTTGCTGCTTCCATATCGGCAAGTCGGTCCAAATGCGCCACGGCTTCTGCCTGCATAACTTCAGTTACGTGTGGCTGCATGGCCTGGATTTTCTGCACAAAATGAGCTACCACTGCCGACGGAACTGATCTGGAACGAATGGTTCCCGATTTGAATTTGCCGCCGGACAATCCAGTATTTTGTTTCTTTTTCTCGGCCGCATCTTTGATTACAGACTTCATCAAATGGCGCCTGCCCTCACCGATGAGGGTACAGGCTCTTCCACCTCGACCTGCTCGAGCTGTTCGCCCAATACGGTGAATATAGTTCGACACTTTGGCTGGCATTTCAAAGTTGATTACCGTTTCGACATTTGGGATATCAATACCTCTGCCAGCCAAATCAGTGGCGAGCAAAACGTTCACTTCGCCTTTGCGAAAGCTTTCCAAAGCGGTGAGACGCTGTGCCTGAGTCAAATTTCCGTGCAATTCAGTGCATTTAATCCCACATAATCCACAAAGAATCATGATACGGTGTGCAATGACCTTGGTATCGAAAAAAACGATGGTCTGGGATGTAAATGTTCTCGTCAAGAGAGCCACCAAAATCGCTTCTCGGTTCACTCCCTCATTTCCCGACCGGATTCGAATAAACTCCTGTTCCAAATGGGGTGCCACTTCCACACCGCTTGCAGACGACCCTTGGGCATTCTTGTTCTTATCACTGACACGAATTCGTACTGGTCGCTTCAAACTCAATTTAATAAGATCGTCGACTTTTGTATTCATGGTCGCCGAAAACAGGAGGGTCTGGCGTTGAACGGGACAAGATTTGATAATTTCAAAGATTTCTTCCTGAAATCCCAGATCCAGCAAGCGATCTGCCTCGTCGAGGACGAGAAACTCCAGATCCTCCAACGTGACTCCCGACGAATTGGTAACGTGATCCAAAAGACGCCCTGGAGTTGCGACAATAATGTCAGGACGAGACCGAAGCTCGGCTGCTTGCGAGGCAACATTTTTGCTTCCTCCCACAATCAAGGCTGCCCGCAAGCGTGTGAATTGGGCCAAGGAACCAATCATTCCAAGACATTGGGCTGCCAACTCACGTGTTGGTGCAAGTATCAAGGCTCGCGAGGATCCCGAAGTGCGGTGCAAAAGACGCTCGAGAATGGGTAAACTAAAGGCTGCAGTGCAGGGATTAGTAAGAATTGATCGTGTCAAGTGAGATTGGAACAATTTTTCTTGGGACAACAATAGTAGTAGCAATACACAAGAAATTAAATACATACCAGCGGTCTTTCCAGATCCCGTGACAGCACTGGCGCAGATATCTCTCCCTGACAAAGCCACTGGAATACAAGATGCCTGAATAGGAGTTGGCTTAACAAAGCCCATGGCCGCGATACCACGTAACAGAGGCCGAGACAGTGTCAGCTGCACAAACAGTTCCACTGTTTCCTTGCTACCAGAAGGAGCAGATTGTGATTCAAAAAATGCATCAGCCTTTTTGGCTTCCTGTTTCTCTTCCTCGTCCTCTTCGTCTGATGATGGCGCCAAGTCCTGGTCATCACCGTCGTTGTCGTCATCATTCATATTTTCGTCGGCTTCTTCTTCATTTTCTTTCTTTTCTGTATCGCCAGCTGATTTCACTTTCAGAATATCCTTATCCATGTGGTGAGCTGCATCCTCCTCTTCCTCCTCCTCCTCATTATCATCATCGCTATCACTGTCACTGTCATCTTCAGAATTTCTTTCACTACCATCTTCACTGGATGATCCACTACCATTTTCATTTTCATTGTCGTCTTCCTCCTTTTTTTCATTTGCGTCGGATTCGCTGTCATCATCACTGGCAGTTACTTCGGGTTCTGGTTCCTCCTCCACTTGTTTGGTTTTCTGTTTCATTGCTCGACGTTTGGCAGCAATAATAGAAGCAATATCGGTCCGTGGTACAGCTGCTTGGATTTGGGATTGGCCGCTCTCGACGGCATTCAAGGCTGACTGAAAGGACCAACCTGAAATACCACCCGAGCTCCTGTTGCTGTTGAACGGTCCCTCCTCGGTCCCATCTTCTCCCTAGTATAGTTACCAGTTAAAATTGAAAGAGAGTGAGATTTTCGTGTGATTCGCATAATTGTAGCTACTGCAGCAGCAACAAGCAACCAATACCAACGAGCGAGTTCATTCAGCTTACCAAAATGCCTCCAAATTCAAAGGATCCATCCATTTCTCCCATTTCGTTTTCGTCATCGTTTTCGGATTCGCTATCATTGTTGGCATCTACCTCTACCTCTTCATCAGAGGCCATGGATGGCAAAAGATCGGCCATATTGAAATACTACAAAAAGTACCAGTTGAATACCTGCTATAGCTAGTCTAGCTCGCTAGCAAATTTCAAGATAATGTCAAACTCTAAAGAAAAACAATACTAGGTCTAATATTATGATGAGGATGTTTTGTGCTTCTTGATTGATGAAAGAAAAAAGTAACTTACTTTTCAAGACGAAAACCTATGGCCTTCAGAGGAGTCTTGCCAAGGAAGTCACGAACTTGGTTCTTCCTTCGTCCGGTTCCCCTATCCTCTATCCTTAATAAGGACAGTAGAAGAACAATAAATTATCATGGCGTATACGACAGCTATACGTTGTTCCTTGTTCCCTCGAGAAATGCTAGCTAACCTTCTATTCCACACAAATTCCACACTGCAGGCAACAAGTAGCTACAGCACTTCAGAAATTGGTCGATAACAGCAATTCCAATCCCCGCAGCCACACCACCACCTATTAGTTTCCTCTTCCTGAGCTTTCTTCTTGAAGGGCACGACGAAACTGCTGCAATTCTTCTTCGCTCCAACATTGTTGAACCCTCATTGCGTCGATAAACAAGTTGACAATATCTACCATCCATGGTATTTCTTCGTCTTCATTTTGTTGTTGTTGTTGTTGTTGTTGTTGTTGTTGTTGTTGTTGTTGTTGTTGTTGTTGTTGTTGTCGCAACAATGCCAAGACATGTTTACGAGCCTGGTTGACTTTGGCGGTATCTTGTTTGCGACTCATTATTTGTGCTATCAATCCTACCCATTTTCTCGACCGTTGATCACAAGCGTACAACCAAGATTCTCGAGTTTTGCGACGCTCTTCTTCCAGCTCTTCGGGACTCACAAGAAGTGCTGCTGCTGGTGGTGGTGGTGACACTGGTAGATAGGGTTCGTTTCGGCACGTTTCGGTAACAAACTTGTAAACGCGGCTAGTCCTGTCGGGAGTTGTTGTTGCTGCTGTTGCTGTTGCTGTTGCTGTTGCTTCCACGGATAGGCGACAACAGCATCGTTCAAACGCATATCTTTCACCATCGGGTGGTTCCAAAGTATCGTTCATTCGTTCAATCACGTCTTGTGGAACTCGAGCATTGGTGTGTCGCTGTTGATTTCGTTCCAAGCATGTTTGTTTGGAAATGTCTAACCAAAGTATTGCAAAATAAATCTGATGATACCTATTAGCACTGTTGTTGTTGTTGGATGCAACAAATTCTTGACAAATTCGGTACACTTCTCGTCTCATGGAACGTAAATGAAAATTGTCGTCCAAGAGAATCAATTGTACTCCTGACGTCGCAGTCGCACTTGTTGCATGTGGCCGAGCATCGGAGGAAGAGATTTGTCGAGAAAAGTGGTACTCGTGTAGGGCCGTCTTGAGGAGATGCAGTGATTTAGCTCGACTCTGTTTCCAAACGTTGCGACTGTACTCGGAAGTTACAGCTGTTTTCGAATCAGCAGTTGCAGTTGCAGTTGCAGACGACGACGACGACGACGAATCCTTCAATGACATTAAATTGGCTTCAATCTCATCGTATTCAATATGAACAACCCGGAAGATTTTATTTTCTGAAAGCTCTTCTTCTGTTTGGTACTCTTTGTGTTGCTGACAACGATCGGCTAGCTGTCGCGAGAGAGTCGATTTTCCAGACCCTGGTAGCCCACACAAGAGTGTCACAATGGAAGTTTTCGGGGGATTAATAAATAGATGATCATTCATTTTTAGTTGGCTCGTTTTGACATAATTAGTTTTGGTTCACAAATTATTTTTTCTTCTGGTGGGTGGATTGATGGAATTACTATTATGTCCTATGTCCTATTATGCTCTTGCCTTCGCTCCAGCCAAAGAAAGAAAGAGTCCATGACACAGCATGCAAGGGGGGGTTGTTTTTGTTTTACTTTTTTTTTAAAAGTTTGTCCTTAACCCGAAAACTGGTATTCGTGACCCAGATAAAAGATACCTTTACTTTTGTACGACACAGACGTCACCACGCACCAGTTTGCATTCGTGTTATCCAAATACACATCATCATCATCATCATCATCATCATCATCAGATATCTGCCTGACCAAACTCAAGCTGAGTAGTCTAGTCTAGTAAGATGTATGAATAAGCAACATGAGTCATTGAAATCAAAAACATATACCAAAAGCCTCGTGTACTACCTGTAGCAACTAAGCTCTTCACAAATTCATTATTATTATTATTACTATTACTAGTACACTTCGGGCAACAAATTCAATTCATTTCGATTATTACATCTATTTTCAATTTTCAATATGGTCAAGCCAACACTTTCCCTCCTCGCTACTACTGCTTCGGTTCTTGTAGCCTCTACGACGACTGCCTTTCAACCTATTTCTAATAATGTGGCCCTTACTCTTCAACAACAACAACAACAGCAACAGCAACAGCAACAGCAACAGCAACAGCAACAGCAACAACAACATGCCGCTGCAACCACGAGGAAATCTACTACCAGTAATACACCTCTTTTCATGTCGGATAATGATGGTGTAAGTTTTTCTTTAGTTCTTTTATTCATTGTTTACATTTTTTCGTTTCAAGTCTCTACTAGTAGATTTTATCCGGCAACAATACTATTGTAATATTATAATTATCTCTCTCTCACACACGCACACATTAACCTTTCATCTTTCATACATATTATTGCTGTTATTATTCACAGTGGGAACCTTCCAAATCTGCAATGATTGGAGGAGCCGGAGTCAATAACGCTGGAGAACCACCTTTTGAAATTCGTGGATTTTCTTTGGGAAATCTGATCATCGGAGCCGGTATTGCCATCACGGTCGCTTCCTTTGCCGAATACTTGGGTAATTCAAACGAAGCCCTCGGTGTGTCCGGTTTGGGTTTCGTGTACGGTATTCCCGTATTTTTGGCTGGAGCTGCGCTCAAGTACGCCGAAATTGAACCAGTGCCGTGCTACAGCACACCGGGAGGAGAACGCACGTTCGAACAAAAGGCCACCGAAACCATCAAAAAGATCAAGCAGGATGTTACTCGTCACCGATATGGAGACGAAGCTCACTTGGATACTACTGTTAAGAAGCTTGGTTTGGTCGTGCCTGGAAAGGCGTACCCTCAATTGCGAGAAATTCGCGAAGAAGAAGTTGATGGTGAACTTGCTTTTACCATGGTGTGGCAATCATTGGATACACCCTACAAAATGTGGGCCGATGAACGTCGTGTGAAAAAGTATGAAGCCTTCTTTGGACCCGGTGTGAATGCGGAGGTCGTCAAGATTGATGCAGAGCAACGATTGGTGGGAATTCGTCTGACCACGGGACCCAAGAAAGTTCAGACAGAAGAAGAAACTGCCAAGGAAACCTCCAATGCGTAAATACATTTTACTTTCTGCAATTATCCGAAATTCATGCATCCATCAAACCGGGCCTTGAAAGCAACAACACGACACAATCCGCTGTCCAACTTATTCTATTATTTCATTTTCAAAATAAATGATAACACTATAACTACTTAAGATTTGCACATACTAATAATATGAACTAATGATCTTTGCAATATGTTACACCTTTTTTACGGGCTAGAGTCCCAACCAGCTTGACAAAAAAACTCGACTATTCCAGAGGCCGTGGACCAGAATAGTGGTCCAAAGATTGTCGCTGGCCATGTACAATCCACACCACGTCCAACCTAACACAGCCAAGGGTAGTGCAGCAGTCATGCTCAAGTGATGAGCCGAAAAAATAATTCCACTGAAGAAGACACTAAACCACACAGGAAAAAGGAGAGATAGCGCAGGAAAAAAGAAACCTCGATACAGAATTTCTTCCCACCAAGGCGCTGTCAAACACGGAGCAATGTAACCCACTAGACTTGCCAAAAAGTCTCTATTTTCTGGGTTGATGAGTTGCGTGACAACACCTTCCTGCAGAATAGCATCCTCCAAGACTTGTGCCGGCAACGCGTAGAGATTGGCAAAGTCTGCCACGTTAAATAACCATGCCGACACACTGTAACCGCCAATTACCCACCAGATCCAGTTACCACTCGACCGCTGCCCCCGAGCCATGGTGGTTCCCGAAGAGCTGCCGACCGACTTGTCGTCTGCTGTCACCGAGACCGGTGGCCGCGTGAACTGTCGGTACCATTTATTGTTTGGTCCAAAAAATTTGGGTCGGACAACAATTCTAAGAATGGCACTTCCTGCCGCAACCCATGTCAAATGTCCCAACAAGACACAAAGAGAGCGATGCATAGCGACTGTTAGGGGGAAACCAACACCTGCCATGGCATAGAGCGTGTCTTCCCAAAAAAAGGAGAATCGTCCCGTAAAGAAATACGTCTTTACAAGCAACAAGCAGGCAACCAGTGACGTCCCCCGGGGTAGCATGTAGCGACGCTGTTCGGGAGTTGGAAGGGTCAGATCTGATAGATCCGGACCTTGTGTACTAATGCGTGTCGTATTGTCGGGACCTTGGGTAGTGCTAATGCGTGTAGTATTTTTGCTGTTGCTGTTGCTGCCGCTAGTAGGAACCACCTTAATCTTTTCAAATTGTTGTTGCAAACCCTTTTTGAAGGCATCAATGACTCGTTCTGACAATTCGTCCATCGTAGAAAGCTGAGATGTTTCAGGGGATATTGGCTGGTTCTGATCAGCATTTTCAGTACTGCTTTGGCCATTTGCATCCTTGTGTTCTGTAGTTTCGGCAATGTCATTTGCATTGGTTGCCAAGAAATTACCGTTTACTTTTGAGAATTCTACAGTGATGTCTTCTTGCCGTGGCGTCACTTGTGGAGAGGAACGCAATGTAGTTGTTCCTGTTCTGGTAGAGTTGGTTGACAGAGAGATAGTTTGGGTTGCAATCTTCTTAGCGGAAGCTGGAATGGGACGTGAAGCTGAATGAAATGATAATTCGCCTGATGACGAGAAAATGTTGTCTCTGCTTTCTTGTTCCTCGTCTGCTGATATACCTGCCTTAGTGGTGTTATTCTTTGACCGTATGGTTCCGTCGGCTTTCCTTCTGATAAACTCGTCGGTTTTGTTAGCTAGCGTACTGTCGATTCCTCGACTTAACAAGCCGAAGTTTTCCATTGGACTCATCTCTGATTTTTTCGTCGCAGGTTCTGATCGTTTCAAAAGCTGTGTCCGAGGCAGTTTTTCCAAGACTTTCGAAGCAATCATATTGACCTCTTCATTTGCAGCGGCAGTCTTTTCAGCGATGGTTAATTGTTGTGATTGTTCATACTGGTATGTCTGCTTTGTTTTGTTTTTGTCCGGAAGAGAATCTGCGATGAGACGCCTCCAAGGTGTTCTGAAATAAACAGAACCTCGTTTGATGTAAATCCAAAGAGCAAAGAACATGATTCCGATAACTCTGTAACGAGGCAAAGCAGTTTATGAAAGGGTTAGAAAAATGGCGCCAATAGATGACAGCAAGAATACACCGGCTTTGTATATACGTACGAATCCCATCCGACACTGCAAAAATGTCCATTAGGATTGGGAATCAATTGCCAGCCAAGGAGTATCGTGTGCTGGCTGAGCACCATCAAATGAAAAAAATAAAAGGCCAGGAGAATGGACCACTGCTGGAGCTGCGACAAAGGTCGATCACAAACTCGAAGGATCGTTTGAAGATAGTCTAGGCAGTTTGGCAGAATGTTTTTGATGATAAATAATGGGTCTTGTTCACTGCTGGAGGAAGAAGAGCTACTCAGTGCAGCCCTTGCGGTGGAAATCTGCCTGACCCATCTTCGTCGTTGAGTGACAGTGAACGACGACCGCGACCGCAGAGGCGTGTTCATCGGAGAGGAATCCTTTCGCCGAAACAGGGAAGATGTCGATGACGACGATAATGATGGTGATCTGAGTTCGTAGAGATTTTGTGAAGATAAGGACGTGAAAGATTGTTTCAGAGGTGGATTGCCGGTGGGAAAGTGAGCTGTGGAAAATCCAAGGACGGATGGTGGTGATAGCAACAGTATCCCTGCTAGTATCGTCTCAGCGATTAATCTCATGCTTAAAGAGGGCAAAAACGGATTGCTGGTTTTCGTGATTTTTAGATCTTATCTTGTGTATTGTATTTATTATTCAGAAGCATCGAAGGCTGCATGGCAAGTACAGAGCTTTAATGAGCACCAGTGTAGAGCTCTTGCAGTAAACAAGAAAAGTTTCCGGTGCTTCTACTAGTAACACTGGTAGCTACTAGTAGTATTAGTTACCAGTACTAGTCTAGTAGTACTCTAGTAGTAGACTGGCCGTTATTAGTAGCTACTGTACTACTAACTGGTACTACTACTAGCTAGTCTACTCTAGCTAGAGAGTAGCTACCCGAGTACAGCAGTAGTAGACTCTAGTAGGCGAAGGACGAAGTTAATCCGGCCAGGCGTTTGTAGACGCTCATTCGGCCTGAATGGTACTACCACTCCGGGGGAGTATTATTGTTCCGACCTAGAGTGGTACAACTCTGAGATGACTTTTCTAAAATTCTGTAGAGGACTTTGATTACCAAGTACGAAACTAGCAAACTATTTAGCACCCTTCTTTGGTGGCGCGATGTAAGACGTCATCAACCTGCGGAAGATCTGAGAGAAGCGAAATCCACGTGATCCAAATTGTTGGACAGACGATTTCGATTGCCACGGTTCTCTGTCGTTTTCTTTCGCCCAGCTGATTGGATTTTCTTCGTCCGCACAGGCGATTCACTTGTTTGGATTCTTCCAGGAGAAGCGCGCCTTTTTTCATCTTCTTCTTCGCTGCAATTGTAGAGCGCATCGTGTCTTTCTGAGCTTTCTTTCTCCTTTTGTGTTCGGCTGTTGCCCTCTCCACATGAGCAACCTCTTCTTCAATGTCTACAGCATTCATCAAGTCACCTTTCACCCCGAGAGGAACGAAGATGGCTTTTTCGTAGAAACTTTGAAATACTCTCTCGAATTAGAGGCTGTCACATGTATTGACAAAATGATTTATGAGCCGTTTCGATTGCTGAAGCTATATTATTATCACCAGTGAAGTCTTCGTCGCTTTCATTGTCACTGTCACTGAAAGAGCCATCCATGAATGCAAGACGTGGCGATTTCAGCCCCCTGACAATGACATCTCGGTTAGAATGCTTCGCGGAGACCAAAAGTGACCTTTTTCGCATTATATTAAGCTTGTTCAAACTAGAAGACCACTTCAACCTCGGCGGTCCTGATAGTGCTGTCTCTTGAAATTCTTCTTCGACCAGAGCCTCCTTGAAACGACTCATAGGTTTCGCAGTCGGCGTAGTGACTCCATCAAAATTGCTTTTGATCATTCTTATCGGAGACACAGACACAGACACAGACACAGACACAGACACAGACACAGATGGGCACCGAGGTGAAATACTTCGGCGTTGTTCTCTATTCACTGGAAGTATTTGTGTGGTTTTAATAGGTTTCCTGTGCTGTCTGGACCTGTCGCTGGGCAATTCTTGCCACGGTCTTGATCGATGGTGGTCTTTGTCGCCCTTTTCATGTTCACTCTGTGTTGTTGTTTTATTTTGGACTTTTCGAGTAAAATATTTTGCCCTACCTCGATTTTGTCCAAAATATCCACCGGAACGGCAAGACTTCCTCGCGTCGCCCGAGGTTTTGCCTTTGGATTTCTTTCAACCGGCTGCTGTTGCTGCTTATCTATCTCTATATTCTTCATTCTGCACTTGCACATTTCTCAGAATAAAAAGCCCAGGGTTGAATCTACAGTACGAGAGACTAAGGGTCAACTTGTCTAGCTACTTCCTGTTAGCTTCGATTGTTAAGTAGCCCAGCCAACCACTGATTAGAAGTACCTACATCCACAAGGAACCATGGTGCTCTTTAAAAAGGGGAGGAATCATGCTTTGGGTCGTCTGCTGATCTATTCTTCTCGGCAGTAGGGCCCAGAGTTAAAATGCTTGCTCGAGAAGCATGCTGTGACCTCTTGCTAGGCAATGACAGTTTTCTTTCATCCAGCAGGGAACTGTAGCTGCCGCTTCTCACGTTCTTGGGTCTTTTCCTTTTCTCGACGTGGCGACTACTTTGATCCAAGGTGCTCTGGGGGTCTTCGTTCCTGTTGCCGTGTCTACGTCTGCTACAAGACATGGCGCCTCCTGGTTCTCTCGCCTTAATAAAGCTGCCCTGATGACACATGTCTGCGGACAAAAGCGAAACATTGAGACGCGCGTTACATTCTGTCACACTGCCCTCCTTCAGGTGGGTTCTGCTGGACGTTTCGGAGCTAGAGTCAGCAGTTGCGATTGACTTGCGACGATGCCGCTTGCTCTCGCGACTTCGGCTGGGATGCCTGGAAGGAGTCTGGCTGTTGGAATAACTTTTAGCTCGAGTTAGCTTGCGACGTTGTTTTTCGTCGACATGATGGTGATAAATGGATGGTTCAGATGTCCCTTGACTTTCTATGACATCTCGAGACGCCTTGCCAGACTTCTGTTTCAAACTGGCTCGGCGCTGGCTACCCCTGTGCATTTTTTTGGGTACATCCTTTGTTGCCGTAAGTTCGAAATCCCTTGTGGGTTTTGTCTTGGTTGCAGGAGTATATGATGTTACCTCTTGAGCTTTCGTTCCATTAGCGCTACTTGCCTCTTCCCCTCGTACCGCGGCCATCGCCTTCATCGCCTTCTTTCTTTTGATATCCGCATGACCCCTCGGAAATTTTGCGGGCGTTATTGGCTCCGTCACCACATTAATGTCAAGGTTGCAAGCAATCTCTGGAAAGGGCAGTACGTCGGGTGGTTCGGGCAATGGATATTCTTCCTTAATTTCAATCTCGTCAATAGGAACGGGTGGCCTGGCACCTTCACTGGCAGGTTCTGGAAGTGGGTAGACTATATAGCAGGTAATTTCCTGGAACGGAGGCTCCTCTGGCTTGTCAGATTTATCTGTTGTCAGTGCTTTTTGTTTCTTGCTGGCTCTCTTGGTTTCATCTTTGTGTGTCATAGTAGTTTCGTGTTCAATAGACCGGATGCTAGATCGAGATCGGGAATTGTGTCTAGACTCTTTTTTCTTTTTGGAATCGCCACAGGCCATATTACCACTTCGACGTTGTCGCCTTCCCTTGTCGGCAATTTTTTTGTCATAATCAGACTTGATGCTCTGACTAAGTCTTGCAGCATGCCCATGTTTAGTTTCTGCTTTGTTGCTTTGCCCTTTCAATGGGCACGAATCGACACTGCTGATTGGCTCTGTATGCGAGTTTGTTTGATGGTTTGCTAACTGTTGTGAGCTACAGAATTCTACACTGCTGCTCCTCTCTTTTGTCCTTTTTGCATTGTCTTTTGTACGTAGAGGTAGTTTAATGTGAACACTGTGGCTGCGACGGTCTCGTCTCTGCGTTCTTTCTCGGTCCTTCTCGAGTTTTGGTTTACTAGAAGCCAAGCTGCTCCTTCTTCGATTGCTATGCCCTTGCCCATCCTTTTCATGATGATATTTTCGAGAAGCTACGCTGCTCCGTCGTTTTTGCTCTCTTTCCTTCTCCTGATGATGTTTGGATTTTCGAGACTCCACACTGCTGGTTCGTCCTTTGTGACCCCCTTTCCCAGAATTGTCCGTTTCATGTTTGGATTTGCGAGCCGCTACACTACTACTTCTTCCTTTGTGATGCCTTTCCCCGGCATCTTTACCATGATTGGATTTGTGAATAGTCATTCTGTTGCTTGGACTTTCTTTGCGAGGAGGACATGAGGATGTGGCTGTTGTTTCGTGTCTTAGCCCTTGTCTTACTCCCTCCTTGCTTCGGTCCATCTTGTACAGCCCTTCAGCACTGTGTGTCCGCCGAACTTTTCTTTTTTGTATGTTATCCTTTGAGATATCGGGCATGCTTCCTTGACGGGACAATCGCTTCTCTTCTTTTTCATTGCTGTAGCTGCCCGAGACTGCTTCGGCCGCTTGGACTTCTACCCCTGCTCCCTGGTGAGCAGCTACATGCAGTAAGGTACTACTTAAGTCAGTGTATTTAGAGATGCTGGATGTAGCGACTTCATCCTTTGGTGTGGTAGTTGAGGGAGACGCACGTACTGATAGTTTTCTGCTCGATCTCCTTGCGACGATCTCTGTTTCCTTTTTCGCAGTATGACTCGTGCTAGGAGTACACGAATAATTACTGGCAGGATTCGTGTTTTTGTTGCAAAGAGGAGAATAGTAACTATCACGTGACGTGGTAGATGTAGCATCGGTATGATTGGAGAAAGAAGATTTATTTTTCTTGTTGGAAGGCAGAGCTGTTGGTACAGGTATAGGGCACTCTCCTTCTCCTTCTTCCTCTTCCTCCTGCTCGTCGGGTCGTGTGAGTGTGGGCCATCCCAGCTCTTCGAACTCCACGAGGGAGCTTAGTCCAAGAGACATATTTTCATGGCTGCCCTCGTAGTTTTGGGAATTTGGTACAATCGATGCCGGGATTGACATGGTGGTTTACTTTTACCTTTTAATTCAGTGGTTAAATTTTAGGTTGAGTGATAATCGAGGGCTTTATTACTCCTCTCCAATAATAATACTCGGATTGCTAGTACTGTATCGTACTAGTACTACAGTATAAATTTGTCACTTCTTGAAAGTCGAATAATTAATAATTTTTCAATTTCCCTTTTGCTGTTGATGTAGCTACTAGAGTTACTGTATCTGCTGGTGGTGTGTACTGGTATTACTGTGAGTGTGTAAGACATCCCGAAGGCCTAATAATTACCAGGTATTAAGTAATCCCATTATGGTACTTAAAGGGGAGCTTTCCTTGGAGTTCTTTCCCGCCGGGAGCAGTGCTGAACAAAAAAATTGCGCCCCCGTCGCCACCCAGGCAGTCATCGCCCTTTTGAGACGGCGAGCTATTTTGGTTTTAAGAAATAAACTGCACATGCAAGTGCTATTATTTTTTCCTTAAATACAGGTTTTGAATGGGGGTGATGTGCTGAGCCGGCGAGCTTCGTTTTTCAATTTTGTTTCATCAGCCAAAAAGAGAGTTTTGTACCACATACCGGTTGAGCAAACCTCCCCCAACCAACAACACGATTGCCCACAAAACGAAAACTCTCCCCAATACCTCTTTTCCTTTGTTTTTGCCCCTCAATTGATAGTGTTAACTCCCATCAATTCCTTATTATTATTCTTGTCATCATTACAGCAGTACGGATTACTATTTCTTTGTGTTCTTTCAATTCCACTACACCGAACAACATACAAGCATACCATGAGTACCGATCCTAACCAACAGCACCTTGAGCATCCTCCTCCTCCCCCTCCTCAAGATCAACCGGATCATCATCATCATCATCATCCGGTGCATCATGCCATGCCCGATTTGTCACCGATGGCTCATCAACAGCACCATCAACATCCTCAACATATCCCTCCGCAACAACAGCAGCAACAACAACAACATCAAGTCACAATGGGTGTTCACCATCCTCAACAGCAACAGCAACAGCAACAGCAACAGCAACATCAACATCAACAGCAGCAGCAATATCATCAACAACACCACCAGCAGCAGCAGGTTTCGGTCGGTGGTGAAGATCCGAATGGTATGGTCCATCAGGGTGCCGATGGCGACAATGACGACATGAAGGATGATCAACCTGCAGGACAACGTCGATTCTTTCCGCGGTACGTTTTCTTTTGTTCATTCATTTTTCTTTATTTTAGGAGAGTGCATGTGTGTATGATATGCACCATTTATATGCACCACTGCGCTTAAAAAAATAATCCATTCGATTGATTGAGCATTGATCCGTCGCATCGCTTCGTTCTTTGTTCTCACACGTTCTCCTCCCTCTCCTCCTCTTCCGATGCTCCATCATTCGCTAACCTTTTGTTGTTGTATATGCTACAGTGTCAAGCAACTGGTAAATCCTGAATGGGAACATGTAAGTCCTTTTTGCTAATTTGCTACTACAGTGCAAAGTGCAACTGAACTGTTCTGCGGTTGGATCTTACCTCTCACCTTTATCTTTTTTGTTTGTCTTTGCTCAAAATCCCTTAACTTCCTCTTTTTTTTAAAATGTGGTCCAGTTTCTCCAAGGCGTGCTTCATTCAGTACAAGCACATCAAGCTCATCAACAGCTAAAGGCATCAGGTACAGAAGACAATGCATGGTTTCAAGTCTTTCATGCCGTTTACGGTGGATTTGCTTCGGATAGTTGCTCAGTGCCTCAAGGAAAGAATCGATACCATAAGTTCAAGGATAAGATCGTGGAATTGTGGCGCTACATGAGCGTGACGGAAGCTCCGGATCATGACATTAATGGACGATTGTGGAAGATGGGTCGTGCGCAGTGGGAAATGTACAAAAGCCTGCTCGTTGTGGCCGGGAAAAGTCCCCTTGAAATAGAATTGGAAGTCAAGGGACCTGACTCGGCCAAATTGACGATGGGCACCAAAAAGAAGGGACGAGGTAAGGCCGCGGCTACCATTGCCAGGCAAATGCCCATTGTGCACTACGAAGCAGCACCCAAAAAGAATTACTTGCCTTTTCCGTTGCACGAATTGCACCACATATGGAAAATGTCTTTTAAGCGCAACGATCAAATGGAAATGAGTTTCATCCGCAAGGACTATGTTCAGAGCATTCGTTCCTTTGCGGACGAGTGTCTAACCGGACCGGAAACTACTTCCAAACTATTGTGGAATCTGGAGGGCTTGAACGAGCTTCGTGAAAACGATCAAGAACCCGAGTGCAGAAAGATTATTGCGGATACCTATGCCAATGTTTTGCAGCGCTATGTGGTATCGTTGAACAAGAAGCGAGGATTTGCCAAGAAGTAAAAAAAAGAACCAGGATGCTGATTCGAATGCAAAAATCTGTTGTTTTGTGATGATGCTACGTACGGTTCGTTTCAGTAATAAAAAGATAACATGCAGGAACACAGAAGAAATTCTTCTATAAACATTGAGCCTGTGGAATCTTATTCTTTTACATATCTAGAGCTCTCACAGTCAACACCAAACTTCCACAGACGCTCCCCAACATCCACTAAAGTACACCACTCTGGCGGTTTCGACAGCACACATAGTTAATCAGTAAGTTTAACACGATCCAAAGCGGTACAAGGCTTGCACACCCAATGCTCCGGGGACGTCGCACAGCTTTCCGTTTCACAATTGGAACAATAAAAACATAAACAAGCATCGCAAAAGATTCCAATGTCGCTTTTACTGTCACAAAATCGACAATGTTTTGCCACGTCCATGAGGGAACGAGATTCAAACAATCGGTGTCCGCGACCAACGTATCTTTTTGATTTGTACAGTAGTTATGTGAAACAAAAAACAAGAAGTTGGTGAGTATTTACAACAAAAAGCTTTGAATACAAACTATACAGCAAATCAAATTGGAAACGTACTCGTTGCCCAAATTCTTTTGCAGTTCCCGATATTTGCCAAATTGCTTTAGACAATGTACGAAATCCACGACTGATAAACGTCGTCCGTCCCATGCAGGAAATTCAAGTCCCAGTGATTCAAAAATAGCTCTTTGTTGATTTACAAGGACCTTGATGTATTGCAATGCTTGGAACGAATCAAGTTCTTTATCCTTCAGGCCGCGGGACAATGTGCCTAAAAACCAAATGCAGCAACCAACACAACATAACAAGTGAGTTTCATAGGCTTTTAATTGGCCAATCGCTCGTCGCAACATCAAAACGATCCAACTGCAGTATAACTTACCAACGCAGTCGGGACTAAAATAGCACATATCCATGGCATTTTCAGTATTCAAGACTCGAAATGGTAGACACTTGAATTCCAACAAATCACACAAGATCTGCCACACAATTTCATCCCCATATTTCCCGGATGACATTCCCGGCAATCGTGTTGAAAGCTGCTCCCAGCACTGAGAGACGGTATAACATTGTGCCAACCGCCCTGCAATACTTTTGAGCAACCAACCGTTGGCTTGTCCCAAACGTTCCAGATGAAAGGTGTATTCATCAAATGTGGGTGTTGCAGTGTAGGTTGATACGTTAAAGAAATGATTCTCCTTGTCGGGTTCACTACTGTTTCGGACACGACTTACAAATTCGAGAAAGTTGGGAATTTCCTCGCGTGTGGGAATTCCGCCATAATATTCGAAGGGTTCGATCCGGTTTACTTGCCGGTAGCAATAGGAAGCCCACAGAATCTTCTGAATCCATTCGCGACGTCTCATACTGTTGGACTTTTTGAAAGATGCTTTCGACGATTGGGCGTGGCTAGTAGTAGTAGTAGTAGTAGTAGTAGTGTCGCTGCCGTTTGCTTTTTCTCCTTGATGCTGTTTGCGACACTCCTTCAGAAACAAATCACCGACATGACTTCGCAAATAGGTAGTTCCACGGTCCAGCTCCCGGTAAACATTGGCAAAGGCATAATTTTGAAAAATAAAAGATTTCGACCAAATAGGATTGGCTTCATTGTTCTTCCGGTGCCACGAGCTCTGCCGTTCAAAGGCAAACAAGAACAGATTGGCTGTCAGGTCGGCCGCCATTTCCAATTCGTGGGGTTTCAAAATGTCCGCGACTCGAGCCACTGCTGGTGCCTTGGCAATCCGATGGATTTTCCACAAAGGAACGATATCTGCTGCAGTTGTGACAGAGTGCTTATCTGGAGATACTCGTTTGGGTGCCAGCGCAGTCGTTTGTTGTTTTGATGTCGCGGTGTTCTTGACCAGCTTGGTTTGCTTGTGTTGGTGATGATTCTTATTTTGACTGGTCTGGTTCATGTCATTTACGAGACTTGCAGAGGTCCGTTTCTTGGAAAAATCATTTCCCATCTTTTTCTGGGGTGTTTGAAAGGCCGGAGATGACGTGTCGGTTTTCGTATCCGATGCACGGTTATGTCCCTGTTGAAGCGCGAGAAAAGTCAATTCGGAAAGATTATCTACCTGTTCTACCTCTTCCTCTTGAAGAGATTCAAGATGGGTGGCGGAGACACGACGACGAGGTAACTCTTCTTTCAAGGTAGAGTTGAGCGGGATCAATTCTTCTCTGTCCGATACGGTCCATCGGACAAAATAACCCGTCTCTCGAATTTCCAAGAGTCTGGCCTGATGCGTTTGTTGCGTAGGAGGGCCATCAAATCTCTTGACCCAGACAAAGACGGGCTCCTTAACCTGCTGCTGTTGCAGGGTTTCTGTAGAAGCTGACATTCCTCTTAGTTTCTTTATTAACTTAATGCTGTATGAGTTACGTATAGCTAGAACTTAACGATGAGATGTGATACAAATAAGGGTCTGCAGATCTGCTGACCAATCTCATGATATAATAAGTGTACTACTACTAGTAGACTAGTCTACTAGCTACCAAAAGTAGATATCTAGAATTGCTTGCGAATAAGTGAAGCCATGTCCGCAGAGCGTTGAAAAAGCAGGTCATAATGAGTCCCGAGTGAGGAGGACTCCAGACGAGCAAAGCATAGTACCACTCCAGCCAGAGTACGTATTGTACTGTAGCAGGAATCTGTTCTCCTGAGCCCCTCCTGTCTTCGCTGAAGCCGCTTGAATCGTTTCAGACCTATGAGCGGCGCGATACCGCGGATGGTCTACATCAGAGGAACTATGCTACTTGGAGAAATGAAGTTGGGAAATATTCCTACAGCATGCTAGCCATTACTTTTACAGAATAAAAAAAGTGATTCATTTCTGCTCCAACCCAACCAGCTTTTCACTTAAATCCCATAGCTTGGTTGCATCCTAATGTAGTACCGTCGATCGATCGTGCAAAAGCGCTTTAGCAAATGAAGTCAACAATGGACAATAATTCAACCTATAGTAAACCACAGACACGCAAGGAGAGGAAACAGGAAACACGTACCGCTTCTTGGTAGCAATATAGGTCCGTTGGTCGTACTTTACCATTTTGCAAATACGATCCATTCGGAATCCCATTCCCATTCGTCTTTGCATTTGTTTCTTGTTGACTTGCAGTAAAATTTTTGACATCCAATTCGTACGAACTCATGATTTCCATGTCGACTTTGGACAAGGCTCCAGCCACGGTACACCAAGCTCCTTGTGGAACTGTTTTTTGCATCAGCTGAACAATGGCACCAAACCATATGTTGGGATACCTTAGGTAGACTGGCATATTCCGTGTCACGTCGGTTCGTACAATGCCAGGATGACAGGCCAACGAAACGAGGGTTCGAGGGTACCGTCTCGCCAATTCCTTGGCAAATAAAATATTCCCAAGTTTGCTTTGTGCGTATTGACCAAACAGCGTGTAGGTACGCGTTCCCTTTTCGCAAAACATGTCGTCTAGATCCATACCATCCTGACCGACGACGGCAATCTGGTGGGTACTGGAGGTTAAATGCAACACACGAGGTGGGTCTTGTTTGTTGGGTCTCACTATATTCTGATCCAGTAACAATCTCGTCAATAGGTAGTGTCCCAATAGATTGGCTTGCATCATGGCCTCACAACCATCGCTGGTCATGGCATGATCGTTCATCATGACGCCGGCATTTAAAATGAGGATATCAATTTTAGGAATATCTTTCTTTTGATCTTCCAGAGTCTTGACTGCCTTTCGAATCGAATCAAATGATCCCAAATCACACTGCAGTACCATAAATTGCGAGGCTTTCAAATTTGTAGACGCCTTTAACAAGTCATCCATGGCCTCTTGGCCTCGTTTGGGACTGCGACAGGCCAGAATAATTTTGGTAGCCCCCAAGGTTGCCAATTGTTTGGCTGTTTCCTTTCCTATTCCAGCATTGCTGCCTGTTATCAAAATGATCTTTCCCTGAAGCGGTTGTTCTGTGGACAATCCTCGCTTGGGATCGAACCCTCCTACCACATCTTCCAATCTGGTTTCCACACAAAAATAGGCAGACAAGGTCCACAACAGAGCCGATTGAATGACTAACATGGTAAGGCGACTAGCATTCGATAAATCTGTTCCAACTTCACCTGCATACCGATCAGAATACGCAACGGCCGCGGCTCCACCCAATAAAGCAAATCGCCACAATAAGGCGGGCATTTTTTCTGCAACCGTCCACTCATAAAATCCAGTGTACATGGCCAACACACTGGAAGCGTACAGGAAGGATAATATGGGAGGCAACAGGAGCCCCACAAAGAGAATGGGAGCTGGAATGGCTGGCATATTTTTGCTCAAAGGGGACTGATTTATGATTTATTTATAATATTAATTGTCTTGTATTCCTGTGTTTTTTATTTCTTTCTCTGCGCAAACGCAGGTTGGTATGATTTTAGAGTTAAGATGAAGCAGAATCTTCAATAGGTAAAAAATAGTGGGGTGTGATGATGAGAGGGAGTGGAATTAACGATAGTTGGGTTATCTGTAACCCTATCATGACATCAAAAAAGCCGTTCAATAATTCACCCGTAGTATTAATTTTGCAAGCGCTACTGCTTTACTTGTACCAGCAGTACTACTCGGAGTACAAGTAGCTACTAGTAGTAGGAGCACGAGTAATTCGAGTACAGAAACAGCATTTTTTTTTAAATAATAGTAATGATGTGTAATAAATATGTAACGATAATAGTGGACAAGACAGCTTTCGCATGTACAGCTGTGCTATTAGGGCGCGCAAGGCAGGTTGTAGCTCGATCAGGATGCTCCTAACAGTGTGTGACTTTGAACTTTTTTCCAGCAATCCTCAGTTCGCACTCTCAAGTCTCAAGTCTCATGCTCTGATCTTGTGGTGCGCCACGAGCGTTTTTTATTCAAGTTTACCTGCTTCTTTGACATATTTAGTGCCTACTACTAACGACCTGAGAAGCACTCATTGTGAGCTGCAGCCAGCTTTATCTTTTAGAGCGGTTAATTTGCGGTGTTGAATAGTTTGGACAGGACAAACCATGCGCAACTGTGCGACCTATTGCAAGTTTCAAAACCAACACCATCCTCCCTCCTCCTTTTTTGTTGCTCTTGGTAAAAACAAGATGTCGAGCGCCATTCGAACTATTACTACCATGAGAGCAGCTGGTCGTCCGTTTATTCTCTTGTTTGGAGATTCCATTACTGAACAGGGTTTTGGAATGGAAGGAAACACTGGTTGGGCTTCACTGCTGGCGGCAGACTATTCTCGAAGAGCTGATGTCTTCAATAGAGGGTATTTTGGATACAATTCCAAACATGCTGTGGAAAATGCACTGCCTTCAGTTGTTCCTCTTTTACAGAATACGAACGATGAGCTATTGTTTAGTACCGTTTACTTTGGAGCCAATGATGCCACCACACCAGGTTCCAGACAGTATATTTCAGAAGCCGAATATGCCTCCAACCTTACCAAAATTATCAATACAATCCGAGAATCTTGTAGCAGCAAAAACAACCAACAATTGTCGTCATCATTATCTCCCATTATTCTCATGACACCACCGCCGCTACACGACGAAGCATGGGCCAACTTTAAAGGACTAGCCAATCGCTCGAATGAACGACATTTTCTGTATGGAAAGATCGTCAAAGAGGTAGCCCAAAAGCATGATCAATGCAGTATCCTGGATGTTTGGAGTTTGCTGGATGGCAGTACTTCTCCGAGTATTTATGGAAAATATTTGACAGATGGACTTCATTTAAATGACTTAGGCAATCGGGCTATTTATTCAGGTCTTTTGGAATTACTACAAAAGGACTATCCCGGTGTACTGCCTCGACAAAATGAAGCAGACCAGACAGGGGTTCCTTTGCAAGGGAAATTATGGGATGAACTCCGTTAACATAATACTCAAGAATGAGACTGGAAGGACATTGTCAATTTATCTTTACGTTTTCAACTAGTAAGTACACCGCGTGAAGCCAGTCGCGTCATATGATGGCGAATTCGTGTACTACACGTAATATCCATGGGCGTAGCCGTGGCCACTTAGATAGCTGCTTCCTGGGATTTCAGTTCCTTTGATTTTATTCTCCAGTATGTCTGGAGGCATCCGTTCTAAGTCGGTATCAGGTCCAAGAATAAATGCCAAGGCTTTTTTGAGAATCTTGTCCGACATGAAAGTTTCCTTGAGCTTGTAGCAATCATTCCACCACCCAAACAGGCAATAAATAAAAGTATTGGCCTTGGAGCGCTGCAGGAGGATGCTCCCACAAGGACCAAGCTCGTTTGCACAGTTTCCCCTCCGCAAAGGATCAGGCCCGCACTCTTCCATCAACTCGTCCATTCGTTTGCGGAGGAGCATCAGGGCCAAAAGACCCCGTGTTACCACTGGGACGGCGTATTCGCGATTGGGATCGTACCAGTGCGTCGTCATAAATTCCAAACAGTCCGTGATTTCTGCGATATTCATCTTGCGCAATTCGTCCATTTCCAAAATATGGTCATTCTCCAAGAGCTCTTTGAGTTGCGCTTCAGCCTCTTTTTTAGGAAGCCTCGAGTAATTTTTACGAATGCGAAAGTCTTCGTAACTTTTTCCGTAGTCGATAAAGACTTCCCTGGATACGCCATCCGCCTGGATAACCAGCCCACCATAAATCTCGTCGTAATGGCCCAGTAAGTAATGCACAGAGCCAGCGGGGTCATGCTGAGCCGTTATGGACGGCGCTGACTTACCATCCGTCTCATTCACGTAGGCTGGAATATGCCGCTTCGCAAGGGCGTGCAACTCCCCTGTTGCATCATCCGTAATGTCAAAGAGCTGCGTGTCGCCTTTGGTCGTATCAAACGTCCATTCTCCGCAAATAGAGCTGAACAGGAAATTTTTCAAATCAAACACGTGCTTGTGCTTTAGATCCTCGGGGCGGAACGGGGCGTAAACTCCCAAGTCAAGAAGCTCTCCTTTCTTCAAGGTAAGACTGCCTCCGGTGCCTAGCAAATTTGTGCAGCTGACAAAGACTCCATAGCCAGCATTTGGAATTGTAGATTGTTTTGGTTTCATAACTAATTGAAAGCCTCGAAAATGGACTGTAAGTTCGGGCAGAAAGTTTCCGTTATCGCCTCTATCCAAAGCCTGGTGTCGAAAGTCAGGCACGTGCCATGTACAATAATGATCTATCTGGCAGGCTTGGACGATATTCGGGTTCACATCAAAGCAGCCTCCAAACGCAAAGGGTTCGCAGACCCTGTGACGTTCCGGCACCAGTCCCCGACTGGAAGACAGGCTTGAGTTGACCAGAGCTCTCGATTCTGGGAAAAACTCCACAGTGTAGTGTTTGCCGTCATGACAAGGAATCACTTGAGCAATTCTCCCGTAAATGACCTGCGTTTTACCTTCCACGTCAATCCATCTTTGCCTGAATGTCTTATCTAGCAGCGGGTGGCGTGGCTCCACTGTACAACCAACGTGTGTATAAAAGGTAGCGGCCATGTCTGTTATGTTTCCGCTCTCCACTAGGCTAGCAGCGGCATTTTCTACAGTTGGAAACTTTTGACCGTTCGGTGATAAGAGAATCAGACCAGCCAAACCACAAGGGACCTCGTCATTCTTCCATGTCACATCCTGCGGGTCCATATAGTAGAATTTCCAGCCGGCGGGTAAACCAGGAGCCGCCTGTTTCTTGAACTCGGGATCAAGCTGACAGCACATCTGGTACAAGAGAGAGATACGTGTTGTGAATATTCCAGTCCTTTTGAAAGGAGATGATAAGCAAACAGTCATAACCACGACCTTCGAAAATAAAGGTATATGTAATCGCCATACCTTTTGGTAGCACACCAATTTCTGCACTTGCTCATCATTATTCGCCGTTTTGTTCTCTTTGCAAGCCGTGCATTTCTCGCACGTTGGACGGACACAAAGAGGACACTGTTGGCAGCGATCCTCGTACAGCGCTGCCAACATTTCTTTCTGCTTTCTATCAAGCTGCACTTCTTGTCGACTCTTCTTCATCAGTTGTCCATTCTTTGCTCCATTGTCAATGCCATATCGTCTCTTACCATTCACCTCTTTTGATAGACCGTCCAAACCAACATAAGCGTAAAACTCTGCATCGTCAACTTTGCTCAGTGCTATGGGGTTGTGATTCTTCGCCGTGTGTAAAAAGCAGTACTTTCGAGTGTTTGGAGGAGGCGGGAAGATCAACAGCCCATTCAGGTGAAGATCCTTGTAATTTGAGTGGATCATCGAAACGTCAAAGACAAAAGTCCAACCCTTTGGAAACCCGCACAGAGCATCTTGTGCTTTCGATTCTACATTGATGGCTTCGCACATCTGCAAATAATGATTTTATCGGGAAACGGTGGGGGTTAGAAGCGACCTGGAGCATTGCCCAACTATCTTGAGAAAGAAACTGCATGACCTACCTTTTGGAAACAGCAAAGCTTGTTTGCACCCATGTTTTCGGGCTTTTTGTTTTCTCGGCAACAAAAACATCTAGAGCACTCTGGCTTGAGGCAATTATTACATTTCTGGCATCTCTTCTTCCAGAGTTCTCGGGGGGAAAAACGACCCCCATCTTTTTTATCTTTTTTTGAAACCTGACATTTCTGGATTTTGCTCTTAGGTTTTCCTGTATCAGATTTAGATTCCTGAGCTTTTTTAGCTTTCTGAACCTTAACAATTTCTACTTCTTGTTTCGATTTGCAAACTTCTGGCCTTTTAGATACCAAATTCATCTTGTCCCATTCCTCCTTGGTCACCATTTTCTAGATCCAAAATTTCAAAACAAAAATTATCAAAATATAAAGTTATTAGTAGTGCCTGAGAGATTGTTCGTTCATTGAACACGTTCCAAGAAGAACCTACCGTAGCGCTGACGCTTTCAGCTTTATCTCCATCATCAAAAAGTACCTGTATGTAAGCATATTATGTGATGGAGAGTGTTAGTATTGTTGAAGTGGAACTGGCGGAACAAGCAGTATTTAATTTTTTTGACCCAGCCAGAAACTTACATCATACTTGAAAAAATGAGAGAACTTTGGTTTGAATCGCCTGGTAATATTTCCCCAGTACCATAGTTTGTCAATAGGAAATTCGCAATAGACTCGCGTTCCTACAGAAACTTCTCGGTAAGCAGGCGTCGCAGGTTCAAGCGCCTCTGAAGAATTCTTGCTGGCAACATTGGTTGTAAGCTTGGCTTTGGGAGACTTGAGATTTTTCCCCTTTTGCAGCTTTGCTTGTTCTTCCTGAATGCGCTTGGGTTTCTTGATGCGCCCTCCTGAGATGGACAGCATATTTTTTTGATTAGCACAACGGCTGGCGTATTCTTCCATGGTTTCTCCAGGCAACATGTGATGGACTACTAGACCATTCAACTCTGACTTTTTGCGAGCAGAAAGAACAGAGTCTGGCTTGACCTGTGCCTGTAGTTCAGCTCTCTCTTTTGCTTTTCGCTTTCGACCTTGTCGAGCAAACCAAGTCATTTTCTGCGAGGCGGTCAAATCTGCCGGTGGTTCCTCTCGGTTGCCATCTTGTTTATCTTCATGTTCAGAGGAATCCTGCTCAACTTGATCCGTGGGTTTCTTCCTGGGAGGTGTCTTTTTGACAATGGGGGGAGGCGAGGGTGGGTTGGAAGCTGATCCTTTTGAAAACACGGCCCCTGGTATTTTCTGTCCATTATCAACCATGGCTTGGTCCTTCTTGTCCAAAAGACCATCTTTCTTGTGCTTCTTTTTGGGTGTTCCCTGTTCGTCATCATTATCAACGTCAATAAGGTTAGTCTCGCCTTCCGTCCCAACCGGTGGACCATTCTTTGACAAACCCGTCTTGGAAGCTGCAGGCAGTTCAGCCCCCTTTTTGATGCCCGCCAGCGGTGGATCACCTTGGTGTTCGTGTTGTCTTCGATGGTCCGATGGACTCTGGTGGTGATGATGATGATGCGAGTCATGTACGGGAGCTTGAGCGGTAATGGAAGCTTCTGCATCATCATCGTCCTCATCGTTGTCGTCGCTGCTCGTTTCTTCAGTGCCGCTTTGGAAGGCAACAATCTTACTAGCTGCTTCTGTGGCAGCCTTGGCAACGGCCAGCAGCTGCAAAGCTCCATTTTTCTTGGGGCTTACTGTTGGAGATTTTACTGTCTTAGTCCCAACCTTTCCCTGAAGACTCTTGGTTTTTTCCTCTCCGTTAATTTTCTTCAAGTTCTCATCATCACTGTCGTCGCTACTATCAGAGAAGACATCTCCGGGAGATCTATTCTGGGAAGCTGACATGGAACGGCGGCCTCGCTGCAACAAAGCCTTGGGCCGGGGTGCCTTCCCCTGCCCTTTTTCATCATCATCCTCATCTTCGCTCTCAGTAGTACTGTCCACCTTCATGTTGTTTTTGTAGATATGATTCATTAAATATATATAAAAATGATTCTGGTAATATATTATTTCAGGAAAAAATTGGATCAAAGAGTCTGAAGACTAAAACATATTTTTCCCTGCCTGTCACTTACTGTACTAGCAAAAGTAGGGGTGGCGGCGCATTGCTTCCTTCTGACAGCTTTACAGAGCTAATAAAATAATAACAATAAACTAAATTCGACGCACTTGTATCTTGGATTCAGAAGCCTCGCGGGAGAGCCAGTAGATCAAATCTCTACTTTAACCCTATTGAAAATTGTTGCCTAAACAGTTTAAGGTCTGATGTATGGTACCGTACGAACCAAAATGTCCAGTCTACTACCAGGTTTACTACCAGAAAAATTAAAGATTTTGGTCCAAGATTGCTGAGGAGTAGAAACTGAAATCCAATACT
>Ga0100391_1000941_pt1 | contig 33088 bp, 19 predicted proteins | sample CryGeymeta201515_FD_81541 | JGI IMG/M metagenome (GOLD analysis project Ga0100391, IMG submission 81541) | Groundwater microbial communities from Crystal Geyser aquifers in Utah, USA - Crystal Geyser metaG 2015-15 | ecosystem: Environmental > Aquatic > Deep subsurface > Groundwater | place: USA... | reverse complement strand
GGAACACGGACTACTGACTACTGACTACTCAGCTACCAAACGGGACAATTTTTTGACTTCTTGTTTCATGTTGGAAAAGTTGATGCGAGCCAGTGTGCGCATTCGAGTTTATTTCATTGGACTCGATGTCAAAAAAAGCAAATCGAAAATTGAAAAGATACATCAACATCAACCATCAACAACCAGACACCAGCATCCAGCATTTAATCACCATCATCCTATCACCATTTTCTCATTTCTCCCACCCCATCTACAGCTCCTACTGTCTACTCCCGATTATCTTCCGTCCAATATAGTAAGATTAGCCATGGTCAACAACTCTTTAGACGGTCAGCAAGGCTACTGCATTTGCTTTGACGATGTCAAAAAAGCAGCCACCCGGATCCAAGGTATAGCTCACCGCACACCAGTGCTCACTTCTTCTTCCATCAGTTCCTTGGCCCAACGTCAACTATTTTTCAAAGTGGAAGCCCTACAAAAGACAGGATCCTTTAAATTTCGTGGGGCTTTGAATGCTGTCAAGGATGAATTAGAGCAACGAAGCAACAAGAATACGACTTTTCTGCCGGTAGTTACCCATTCCTCGGGCAACCACGCACAGGCTTTGGCTCTGGCAGCTCAATTGTCTAGTCAGTCGTCCTGCAAGGTTCAGGCGACCATTGTTATGCCCAATGATTGTCCTGACGTCAAAAAGAATGCCGTGGAAGGCTTTGGAGCTGATGTTGTGTTGGTGGAACCTACCAATGAAGCTCGCAAACAAAAGGCGGAAGAAATACAAATGGCGACGGGTGCTATCTTCATCCATCCCAGCGAAGATCCAAGAGTCATTGCGGGACAAGGAACAGTGTGCTTGGAAATGCTAGAACAAATGAAAAAAGAATATTCCATGAATTTGTTGGATGCGATCATTATTCCTGTGGGGGGAGGAGGACTCGCCTCAGGCAACATAATCACTTTGCGAAGTTTGTTGGGCGACAAAGTCAAGGTACGTTTTCGTGAGCTATGCATTCATAGTGACGTCGTTCAAATTTACAGAAAAATATATGCTCTCAGCCTTGTCGTGTCTTTCGTTTAATAGATTATATTGGCGGAACCTTCGAAACTGGATGATGCCAAACGATCATTTGTAGCAAAGCAGCTTTTAAAGCACGATCCTACCAACCCACTGGACAGTGTGGCCGATGGATTGAAGACAACATTAGGACCCAATACTTGGCCCATTATTCGAGATAAAGCAGATGATGTTCTCACGGTTACGGAAGACGATATTCTGATGGCCACAAAGCTAATTTGGGAGCGATTGAAAATCTGCATTGAACCGAGTGCCGGCGTTGGCGTCGCTGTAGCTTTGGGTCACGAGTTCCAGATGAAATATCCTAGTGAGAAATATGGCAATGTAGGGATCATATTGTGTGGAGGCAATGTGGATATTCTCAATGTTGCCGAGAAAATGCGACTGGTAATTCAATGATCAAAATCGGCTTGTAAAATAGGGATTGTACCTTATCGCAACCGGTAATCAACTTGACCTAGCCTTCGCCGGAATGACTGATTCGATATCCGCATTGGTAGGTCTAAACGCCCGTGCGTAGTTCCCTGCGCGATTCTAGATTCCAGCACGATATCGCCGCATATTAGCCTTGTGAATAAAGCACAGACGCCAATAATTCTTCCCGAAATTGTTTTCAGCAGATTGCTAAGCTTTTTCCTGAAAATAATCGATTTTTCTCTAGAACCTGCTCTTTGATTTTTGCAACGTACGATAACATTTCCTCGCTCATTATTGATCGATGAAATACGAATTTCTGAGCGAGGATGGATCCGATATTCCTGAGGAAAAATCCTAACTTCCTAAAGCAGCCTTCACTTTAGCCGCGATAAACTTTTTGACTTGATTCCCTTCGTGTTGACGTCAATAAGCAATCTATTGGAATAAAGATCGCTGGTTGAGCCATCATTTCGAATTTCCTCCTGTTAAACCTCGGCATTTGCCATGTTTAGTTACGCGGCCTCCCTGCCTCCTGTTGTAGTCAAGAAAGAAAGAGAAACAGAAGTTTACGTTTAAAATTGCATCCATTATTTGTGCATACGCTAAGCATTCGCCGCCCTTTGTCGTGACCAACAAATGGTCTGTTGGTGATGGAAACTATTACTTTGATCCGACGTCGTTTTTTTTTTCCATCGGAGGATTTTGTAGCCACGATTCAGATATCTCGACATCGGCAAATGAATGACGTACCTACCTGTGCCAAACTCTCGTTGAAATTTATGCCAGTGACTGTAAATAGGGTAATTAGTAGTTGAGTATCTAGTTTTTGAACCCCTTTAAACGAACTCTAGTGTGACGTTGCAAAAATGGTATCTTTCGCAGTTGATATACAACCAGCTTATCTCGATTGGTTTCGTCGTCATGTGTTTTTAACCACTGCGCTTGAGTGCAGGACAGCCATCAAAAAAAGATCACGTAGTAGGCAGTGATATTCTCAAGGAAAAACCAGCGAGCCTCTATTAGCTACGTATGCACTGAATGACGATCCTTTGAAAGTAAACAACAACAACAACGACAGAAAACAAGCACGAGCAGATCAAGCAGGTCCCCGGTCAATACTCACTTTATCATTTGAATAAATAAAATAAATCAGTATTCTTTTAACTTCTCAATCATGTTCCAAAAGATCATCATCGCTACTCTACTTGCCGGAGCTTCGGCTTTTGCTCCCAGCGCCGCTTTTGGCCGTCAGTCAACTGCCTTGAACAATGACCGGGTCAAGGAACTCATTGCCGAGCAATTGGGAGTTGATGCCGAGAAAGTCGTCCCCGAAGCTAAGTTCATCGATGATCTTGAAGCCGATTCTCTTGACACTGTTGAGCTTATCATGGCTATCGAGGAAGAGTTCGACTGCGAAATTCCCGAAGAGGATGCCGCCAAGATCACGACGGTTGGAGAGGTTATTGATTTCGTTGACAAATTGTAATACCGCATTTTGCTACCTTTTGGCGATCTCTGATGCCATTTTGGCGGAACAGAACGTCTTATTTCCTCCTCCTGAAACTGTCCGCGTCTCATGGTGAGGTGTGTGGACTGTGGAAGGGTACTTCTGTTTTCTCGCCTACAGAAAATGAAGGGAATGCAACCAATAGATCACACGATTGTTAAGGTTTATAGCCTGCTACATTTTTTTTTTCGACTTCTAGACTCTGTAGAGTTCAATTTTGTTTTTCTTTCTTTCTTGCCCTTCGCGGGCAGGTGTGTTCCATCTCTCAATGATGTTAAATGGGACTGCCATGCTTCTGGTTCTGAAAGCGTCCCTACTTATCTTGCAAACATTTGGCCTGTGCTTTCATGCTATTACTATTTCATCAATGTAATCAACCCGAATAGAGGAAAGCACAATTATCACTGAGCAAGTGCAGAAAGGAAAGCAGAGCGAGGAATAGACGTCGCTGTGGCTGATGGTCAAGGTTTTCCTATACAAACCAAAGGTACAATCTGAAATTTTGAGAGCTTTCATTTTCTCAAACTCTTGATGACTGCATCCTGACAAGCCAGAGTCAAGAAAGGAAACGCAGGGCCAACCAAAGCAGGAAATTCGATGGTCGTGACAAAAGATTGCAGTTGTCATCCACCACGATTGAAACCAGCTGAGCAGAAAAGTTTGCAAGTAGTGGTCTAGTTTACATCAGTGTGATGACACGTTGAAAGATGCTGGCTACAGATTTGACTCTGAATTTTGACAAAGACAACTTAATTGGGTTTTTTGTCCTCGGAGGAACGTAACGGGAACAGCAACACGGCGCGCCAACAATCTCTATATTATAGTCTCTTCGTGTTAGAGAACTTTACAGTTTGTTTGGAGGTTCTCTCGGGAGACGGTTATATCTTTACGTGATTTGCATTGCAACAATCATCAACGAGTGAACGGGGAAAAGGTGTCATTCTTGGTGCATACGTGAACAGCGCACACAGTACCACACTGTTCCGTCCATCTCATTTCATTTCATTGAATACTGTACGATGAACCATTTCCATTGTTTTTCCGCTCGAAGATTTAGGTGCACGAGGTAGTTCTATAGGCTTGCATAACTACTAGTTCCCCCGTCCGGACAATTTGATTGCTTTTTGCAAGGTCACTGCTAATGTCATCCGATACACAACATATGTCACGATGATAATCCGGCGTTTCCTCTACCGGAGTAGATGAATAACGATGTACAGTTCCTGTCATGCCCACGTAACAAAACAGCTGCCGAGCTCCAATCGTGGCAACTTCTCCATAGGTCAAAGTTTTTCTTTTGTTCGCTTTGGCATTTGCAATTGATGCTTTTTTGCTTGTATTGGTTTCCTCGTCGAAATTGTCGTCACATTCATTTCCAATGCCGCCTTGGTAGTAGTTAGTAGTAGATAGTAGCGGAAAGAGTCGCCAATATAGAATCATTGACAACCAGAACACGAAACATGACCTTCTTCCACATCGGCATAGCCAGAGCGTTGGCTGCACCATGGTTCTAATTCGTCACTCAACAATTCATTGACTGCCTACTAGTAGTTTTCTAGCAGCTAATTCGGTAAGGGAATGAAGTGCAACTATCGTCATCATCGTGTTTTGATTATGGAAAAACTGTACACAGTGTATGTACCAACACTTGGTTCAAACTATTTTTTATGGAAGAACGCTCACTAGTTTGAGTTTAAGGCTCAGGATGTAAAAAAAGTACTGTGCTCGAATAGTAGTAGTACTACGAGTCCTCTACAAAGAACCATACTGGAGTCTACTAGTAGTGGTATTGGATGGAAGAAGTTGAGCAGCAGGCTCTAATGATGCGATTGCTTGGAAGATGAACAGTTTTGAGCAGGCACCACCGACAACCGACACTAGCAATGGTCGTATTTTCGCTTCAGTAACACGCAACTGTTCTCTGTATTCCAAGCCTCGTCCAGTTCACCATTGGATCTCTCTCGGCACAACCTGTTGCACCTCCTCTCTCGTGGCGGCGACGAGATAACATCGAGTGATGGCGTCCGGTCCTGCATTTCTGTTTCTTTCTCTCCTGACATATTTCCTTCTATTGCATTTTCGTCTTGATCCGCAGAAATATACGAGATCAATCCTGTATCCAGAGCATCATCTAAGTCTTCCCGAATGAATACCAGCCGTTGCTCGGTATGCGGTCCGACCTCGCAAAAGGCAACGAGTTTGGCCAAACCGCAAAGTGGTCCATGGTGTGGGTAGTCAGCAATGACGTTGATAGTACCATTTGGATGCAAAGGAGAACAAGGTGGGTAGATGGTAATATCAAAGGTATGGAAAGCGGCAAAGCCCACCATGGTTCCTTCAAGTCCTTCAAGTCGGTATCGATTAGGCTTTGGTGTACCTCGGGGAGAACGAATGCGTTTGTACTTATTTAGCCCAAAGCTCGCCTTACTTTCCAAAGGGAAACAATCATGACTTGTTGAAGGGAGGCATACAACTCTGAACTTGTGGTCCAATACTCTTTCAATTTTAGCCGCCATGTCAAGCTGTGCTCTTGTAGGCGGTGGCTTGTCATCCCACGTCGACGGAGTTGTAATCATATCAGACAAATCGTGTCTATCGCAGTTATCTTTGACTTGTGATGTCATTGTAGGCTTCTTTAAAGGTGTGCGCTGTTCTTGTTGTGCTTTTTTTATGATTGTGCTTTCGTAAGAAGTAAGACAGATGATACACGGCAATCCAAAAAGGAAAAAATGGTACAAAGCGAACCGTTCTGAATTTGCCGGCCTGCGTTTTTGAACAGTACCAAAAAGTACCTGTACAGCACTAGTAATAAATCGATTTTGAAGCTGGAAACCCAGAGAAAGCGAAGTTTTCTGTTTCTTCGGCTCAAATACGAGAAGAACGGCCCCTTGTAGGTTGGAAGAATGCCTTTTGCAGCAACCTATGAAGCAACCGTATGGAGGCTTATTTGAATATACGCTCGCGATTAATGCAAAAACTAGGGTGAAAGCCATTCCGAACTTTGACAAAAGAGATTGCGACTCCACAAAAAAGTCACACCCAAGCGAAAAAAATCGTCGTTAGTGATTTCTCCCTCGTCTTCGTAAAAGGTGAAGATATCTACAAAGTGTCGACAATCGCAATGCAAATAAGTTTTTGATATTTTTTAAAAAACACCGTTGATCTCTATAGATGGCGAACCAATAAAAGCAAATCGTCTTGGCGGTCAAAATAAGACATACCACACAAGATAATACGCTCGCTAGGTAGCATGCGACCTAAAATTCTCTCATCATTCTGGATTCGCATGGTATTTGACGTTCAGTGATTTGGCATGAAAAGGCAGTCCATCTATCCTTGACACGTCCAGGAGAATTCCATTGTCCTGATACGAGACGTACATGTGCTTACCATCTGGTGAAAAGGCTAGACCAGATGTTTCATCGTGGTACACCGGAGATTCCAGAATGGTAAAAAAGTTGCCATTGGTATCTCGTCCATGCACCCCTGCATCGACTCCTCCCTCCTCGCAAAAATACAGTATATCATCCGCATGATGTTCGCCATTTCCTCTTTGTAAAATACGAGCAATTTGATCTGGTCTTCCGTCCATCAGTCCTCGGACGGTGGACTCCTTTGTGTATCGGTTGCTTCGCAGATCCATCTGAAACAAGGCTTGTAGCTTTTTTGAGACAAAATAAACAGTTTCACCATCGCAATCAATACCTTCTGCATTTGGATAATACTTGGCAGCACTGTTTTCTGCGGCATTGCTATCCAAAACCCATTTGTAGGTTCCAGTGTTGCCGCTGCTATCATCGGGTGTCAACACCAGATATTCCGTCGTTCCATTTCCGTGCAGCATGCCCCAAGGCTCTGCCCAATTTATCGCATCGCGTGCTGGCGTGAATCGAATCATGGCGCCTCGAGCATGATCTTCTGTTACCAAAAAGTGAGGCGCATTCATGTCACTAATGTCATATGCAAATGATTCCCAACTTCCGCCCCAACTACCCATGGTGAGCTGCTGGGCTTCGCGTTCTCCGATTGGGTCCACTTTTTTACATGAGCAGCAGAATTTGAAAATACGAGGCGTGAACATAATAGCAAAAGAAGAATTGCATTCAAACATGTCGGCGATCAATACATACCTTGCCAAATAACACCTTTTGTGGCTTCTTCGCAAGAAATCCACGTATTCCACGGTGTTCTTCCACCTCCACAGTTGTGCGTCGTTTTGGTGAGAATCATTTCGTAATTCAACAACGCACCATTTTTGTCGAAGGTGAAGGCCCCAACACCTCCGCGGAATCTACCACCTGGTGGGTCTCGCACGCGCACTTCCGAATTGCTGACGTAGACCCAACCACCCTTATTGAAGGGTCGAGTATCCACAAAAGTGTCTCCAGCATCGGGACGTCCATGAAAGACCTGGCTGGAAGTAGAACCAGATGAATATTGAACAGGTTTTCCAGTCTCGGCTATAATCTTGGCGGTCAATCCTTTGCTAAGCAGGACGCCGCTTTCTGTGTTGGACAAGTCGCCTGGCCGGTAGGAAATAATGGATGGATCGATTGGATCTGCCACAATGATTTCAACCTCGTGCACAGGATTCGGATCTGTTTCCATGGGTTGCGGTGTAGTCTTGTCTGCAGTTGGCGTTTCAGTCGTCGGCGATGGAGTGGGCGTTTCAGTCGTCGGCGATGGAGTGGGCATTTCAGTCGTCGGCGATGGAGTGGGCGTTTCAGTCGTCGGCGATGGAGTGGGCATTTCAGTTGTAGGCAATGGAATTGGTTTAGGCGTGGACGATTGCGTCGGTTTTGGTGTTGACAGTGCAATTGGTTGAAGCGTGAGCGATTGAGTTGGTTTTGTTGTAGGTGGCGTAATTGGTAGAGTTGGTGTTGTTGTAGGTGGTGCAATTGGTTTGAGCGTGGGCAATTGAGTTGGTGTTGTTGTAGGTGGTGTAATTGGTTTGAGCGTGGGAAATTGAGTTGGTGTTGTTGTAGGATAGGTGGTCGGTGTCGAAGTAGGAGTGAAAGTAGGCATATCAGTGGACAGTAGTGAAGTGATGGGTGCCTGGTTCGGCCGACGTGTCGGCTTACCTGTAGGAACCTTGGTCGGCTGACGCGTTTGACGTGTCGGTTCTTCGGTAGGACGATAGGAAGGAACGTTTGTTTCTACAGGTTCGGAGGTTGGTTCGCGTGTGGCAAGAGGAAAGAGTTGCAGCGTAGGTTTGAGAGTCTCCTTCTGAGTAGGCACCACAGAAGGAACATTGATAGCAATGTCATCATCCATATTGTCATCATCAAAGACCCAATCATCGTATTCTGGCACCACGGCGGCTGGTTCCGCGCTCGGTTCTGCGACTGGTTGGATAATATCCAAAAAGGGTTTAAAGGGGGCTTTGGTGATTGGTTCAAACGTCGGCTTGGGTGGTATCGTAGGTACGTTGGTGGGTGGACGCGGTGGATTGGTCAAGTCACTCACAGAAGGACGTTCCATACCGTCCAACTTTTTGACGGGTGCCAGCGTCATCAAGGGAACCATGGAGGGAAAGTCCAACGCTGCCTCATCATTGGGGTCGTAAATAATGGATGTAGGTCTCCGGGAGAAGCCGGGCATCAATGCTGGTGGAGTGGTGACATGAATGGTTCCAAAAACGGGAGGCTTAGTGAAGGTAAACTCGACATCGACTGGTTCATGCTCGTCCTTGTCGAGTTTTGGTGCCAAGGTATCCTTGTCAAAGCCCAGGCCATCAGTATTGCTGTCATAACTGCTGCTGCTGCTGCTGTAATTGTTACTGCTCATCTTTTTGATGGTTACAGAAATAACCGCCACCGCGGTCGCAAATAAGGTCATGGTTGACACCAGACTTAAAATGGCGCGATACCTTCGTTTGGTATAGTAAGAATTTTCTACCGTCTTGAAGAGATGAGCTGTACTAACTAAATCGGAATCACTCTCTTCGGAAGCACTGCATACAATCATGGTATCATCGATGGCATCGGTATTCTTGTCTTCCATGCGACGAGGTGACGGTACCTTGCATTCAGGCAAGGGGCTAACAAATATTCGACTGCTTTGATGGTTCCTGGACGGCGGCATGGTGTCGGTGACTTTTGATACTCTTGTTTGAAAAAAAGGAGTTTTTCTAACAGATCTATCTATTCTATAATATAACGAGTTCTGGAAGACGGGCAAAACGGGGCCAGCTCAATCACAAAGAAAAAATGATTCTGCAGCTGAATGATGCTGATGATGATGGTGTTGCGGTTTTGTAGATTGAACGTGCTTCACAGTAGACTAGTGGAGGGAGAAGATACAGTTTACTTTATGATCAAAACAAAACAAAAAAAAACGGATACATGCAGTATGGTACCCCAAAAGCAGAATATTGGTTAAGTGAGCCAAATGTTTGAATTTCTCCTACTTAGTCTTTCAAACTGTAATTAAATAATTTAAAAAGATCATATTGACACCCCGGGCAGTTGTTTGATGTTGAAAAGCAGCAGGGCAGTTTGATCGTATCGTAATAGTCTACTACAGTACTAGCTAGTAGACTAGTACTAGTAGTAGTAGTAGTCTAGTAGTACTCTACTACCAGGGGTAGTTTAGAGTGCCTCCTCACATCTTACTATCCCTATCTCATTCATCATCATCAATGGTAAAATTCTTGTCTTTTTAAAAAAGTAAAGACTTTCTAGTAGGGCTCTCTAATAAGAGGTAGTAGTAGTAGTATTTGAAGTACCTAGCTAGTAGGCTACCAGGTACTCTTATGTAAAGTTGGTACCAGGAATGGTATTTATTTTGTGGAGAGGCAATCATGTTTACTACTTCTATCTACTACCAGTATCTAGTACTCCGAAGCTTCAGGACGAAGCCTTTAGCATCATCAAAAGTAGAAAAATCCATCAATTGGGCTTCAGGGAATGATTGTGACTCGGAAATACTTACTTCGTCTATTCGAACAAGCGCCCTCTGCTCCATCTAGTATTAGCTGGATTGGGTAGTGGTGCTGCAAAGTTGGGAAGACCTACAAAAACATCATCATCTGATGGTTTGAAAGCGGGAGCTGTAACACCTGTACACGACCATTATTTTTTTTTCAGTCTTGTAGAGTTGTCCTTGCTTTCTCCGATTGTTGAGTTCAAAGGTGCAATACCAGCGAGTACCAGATTAACTACCGTACACCATTTTTAGTACTTTACTACTGTACCACTACTAATAGTACTACTACCTGGTAGTAGTACACTCTACCTGGTACTTCTTCTACTAAGCTTGAGCTTCGAAAAATCTCGGTCGGCTATCTATTTTAGTCCGGGTTTCGCGATTAGGGTTCGATATAGCGTCGACCGAGCTTTCCCTGCTCACAAAACAACGGTTTTGGCGCAAGTACCGTACATCAAAAAGAGTCTCCCCATTCTGATTCTCACCGACATTTATTTTTATTTAATTTTTTCACATCGCAGGAAATGTCAACATGATTAAACTTCCTTGCCTTTCCAACAATCACAATACACAAAGTACTATACGATACATCAAAGGATTGAGTCCTGTCAAGAAGCGATTACTATTTCATGGCAATCTTACAAAAAACGAGAAGGCTCGACGATTGAAATGGGCCATTTGCTTGTACTTGACAATTTGTGCTTCTCTGAGTTTTTTGCTCTTGACATGGACCATGATGGCATCAATAAATCACTCCATAAGTCATAGTGCAGGTAGTGGTGGTGGTGGTGGTGGTGGTGGTGGTGGTACCGTACATGGACATCTGGAAGTTTTTCCTACGGACGAATGGGTCCGCAATCCGTTTAATCGGGTCAGAAGTCAGCGGAATCTATCGTGGAAGAGCAACGACAAAGAAGGCAAGACTCAGCATTATGTCAACAATGATGAACACCATAGTACTACGGTACAGCCATTCCAACAGCGCTTTCATCTTCGACCTCAAAATGACAGTCCCGATACGGAGGAAACGTATGCTTCTGGAAAACAGTACCAGTCACAGCAATACAACCAACTGCAGCAACAACAGCAACCTATTCCACCAGAACTACAAATTCCGGACGAAGAACCTATCGTTCAAATTATCAATACACGCTTTATGCAAAATCAACCCGATCTGGTCGAATTGGGTCTAGCCCGTTTAGAACTGATGCGGACGATTTGTTTACCAACTCTTCAACAACAAACATCTCAGAATTTTTTGTGGATAATTCGGGCCGATCCTGACCTACATCCTACCATCAAAACGGGACTTTTGAACATGATTGCCACTGCAACACAAGAAACTCCCGACTTTCACGTGGTAGTTATGGGTAGCAACGATAATCCCAGTGGCTTTCGAAGAGCGAATCATATCTTGGTTTCGCCTGAATTGGTGTGGACGGACAATTATAATTTATTGCAACACTTTCAACAAGCCTCGCAAAGTCGTATTGTGTTGGAAACCAGATTAGATGCCGATGATGGATTGCACATTTATTTTGTCGAACTGATGCAAGAAGAAGCCATCTTGTATTTGAGCCAAGCCAATGATGATCCACAAACAGAAAATCGCACAAACACAAGTAGTAGTGGGAATTGGTTGGTCTGGTGCGCCGGAACCCACGTCGAATGGCAGTACGGAACTCCATGGGGTGACCTGCTCCAAAGCAATCGAACCAAAACTGAAATTTTGTTGAACGGTACCGAAGTTACTGTCAATCCCAATCGATGGAAATCGACGTTACCAAGAATGAAACAAAAAGATGCATCATCCCAACCACAACAAGACGACAATGATAAAGACTCGGACGCCTACGGAAGTCTTTTACCAGGTTTGACTCGAGGATGTATTACTCCTGGTTTGACGAAGGGTTACAGTGCTCAAGCAAATTTTGAAGACATCCCGGAAGCTCAACATCATCATTTGCATTTGAAAATAGAGCAGTGTCACGAACTCAAACAAGGAGAATCGCAATTGAGCGTACCAACTTCCGAATTTAACAAGTGTCTTGTAGTTTGGAGACGTCTCATTCCAAATGCAATTCGTGGTCGAACTCCAACCAGTGCCGGTATGCAATTCGTTCTCGGCAAACACACTTCGTTTCTCAGTGAAGAAGCCAAGGATGCTTTGGGATTGGAAGAAATCGATTATAAGGAAATGCAACCAAGTAAGTTTTGTATGAAATTATGTTTGTGATGCAGTGCTGCTCCACTTCTGTAACATCTTTCGCAGTATCTCATTTCTGTAAAACAACCTGTCTTTTATTGATTGTATCATCAGAGATGTGGAAGTCCGTGCTCAAACGATTCATGATTGCCCAGCCATCAGTTGCCAAAATGCGCGTTTACTTGACCGAACATATGGCAGCGGTGGCTCAAGATAATTTACAAGGACAATGTACCAAGGGACATTCGTGCAAGAATTCCAGTCTATTTATTTTGAAACAATTGGTGGACGAACACGCATCGGCCAATGCCACTGACCGCGCTACTGATGATGCTGTTGGTTCCGCCACGGCATAATAAAAAAGTCAACAGTGTACTCTCTTATCATTGCTACTACACCATTCTATTATTTATCAGGCAGGCACAACTTTTTTGTTCCAGTCAGTGTCAACATACTGCCATTTTTTCATTCTAGTACCATGCTAGCAGGTACCCTCATAATTTTCATATTAAAAGTGCATAACGTCTTGTTGTGTTGCATAAACATATATGAATTTAACTACTCGTATGTTGTAACACTACTTCATCAATCAATCAAAGAACTCCCAAAAGGATGACAAGGTATCCGGGCGTCGGGGTAGCTCGCACCGGTAAATCCTGACCAACTCTCCTGCCTTGGGCTGGTGATCTTGTGTAACGCAGTGAGTTGGAAGAGTTGACGGCACAATTTCGAATCGATTGCCGTCGAAACCACCATTGATTGTATTCCAATGCTGAAGATTCGATGATGCGTCGCACTCGTGGAGGACAATGTTTCTGTTGTCCAATTGCAAGCAGTTGTCACTGTTGGAGACTCTGATCATGAATGTATCAACGTCTCCATTCACAAGACCAATATCAAATTGTTGTTTGGCTTCTGCCTTGCCACATTTTGCAATATACGTCTGCTTGGGATCACATGGCACGATTTCCTGTTCGTCATAACACACACCCGTTCCGGGATTGCCATCATAGTTTCGCATGATACACCACTCCCGCTCAAAATCTTCGTTTTGCCAAAAGTATCCCGATTCCCAGTAAACTTTCAGTTGCTTGTTCTTGCCCCAAACAACACGAGGAGCTGCTGGCGAGGCTTGACGAGTGGTGCTAGGGTCAACAATGCAAAAGTCAGTGCGACTCGTTTCGCGTTCTCCATTCAAACAGCCAGGGACAGGGACACCAGGCCCTCGTTGGAAACAGACAAGGCCAGTGTCACACTGAAGGATTGGCAGAGTAAAAGCAGTATACGTGAGAACACGCCAAAGAAGACAAGATTATAAATTCGGATATATCTTACATCACTGTCAACATCGCAATCTCCTTCACATCGCTGTAACGGGAACCTGTCAGGGGATGGGTTTCCTCCATATCCAACCAACGGGATAGCAGGAGTGGGAGCGTGTGGGGTTGAAGTTGGCATGAGAGTTACTGGATTGGTATTTGGGTCTATGCAATAGTCTGTAAAAGATGTGTCTGATGAGCCACCAATGCATCCTGGCACAGGCTCTCCTGGGTTTCTTTGGAAGCAAATCAGAGAACCCTGGCATTGGGAATCATTGTCACAGTCGCCCTTTTACCGTAGATAGTTAAGAAAGGTGAGCACAACAGGGGAGCGGACTATGTAGCCTGGCACTAATTCTGCATTCTTACCTGGCACCTCGTCAATGGGAACTTGCTTGAAGGAGGTGTACCACCAAAGCTAACAAGTGGAATATTTTGTGCTATCGGTGCACGCGTTGGCATGTTAGTGGGCCCAACTATAGGTTTACTGGTTGGCAAGGTTGTTGGGTCCACAATTGTGGGAGTGAGGGTTGGCAATGGAGTCAAGTTTGAGTCCAACACACAGTAGTCTGTAAAGGAGGTGTCCATTAGCCCGCCGATGCATCCTGGCACAGGCTCTCTTGGGTGTCTTTGGAAACAGACAAGTCCTGGTGCACAATCTGCGTCAAAGTCGCAGTCTCCTACAAGAGACAAAAGAAAGGGTGAGTAAAATAAGGGTGCTGGATTTTAGAAGAGACAAATGCCACATACCTTGGCAAAGCTGTAGTGGGAATCTGCTGGAGGGAGGTGTTCCTCCAAAGCTAACAAGCTGCTGCGGGGAAACTGTAGGAGTAGCTGTGGTTGGCAATGGAGGAGCAGTTGGGCCAGACATAGTTGGGGACACTGTTGGCGCGGGGGATATTGGAGCCACAACAGGTGCTGGTGTTGTGCTTGGATTTTGTACACAATAATCAGTCAAGGAAGAATCTTGGAGACCACCAAGGCAGCCAGGCACTGGCACATGCGACCCTCTCTGAAAACAGACAAGGCCAGTGTCACACTTGCGATTAAGAAAATAAAAGTTTACAATGATGTGAGCACCTCCATCCATTGTGAAAGCAAAGAGTACATTTCCTCAGTAAGTGCTTACATCACTGTCCTGGTCACAATCTCCTTCGCAGAATTTGAGTGGAAAGAGAAGAGTTGGCGGGTTCCCCCCATAGCTCACGAGCCGTTGAGGGGATAGTGTTGGTGAAGGAGTGACAACTGCAGTTGGGTCGAGTGTTGGTATAGAAGTCAGAGATACAGTGGGTCCTTGGGTGGGCCCCGTCGTTGGCCCATCAATAGAAGGTGCCATGGAGACTAATGTAGGTCCCACAGTTGGGCCTGTTGTAGGATTACTTGTAGGATCGAAAGTGGGTTGAAGCACAGGAGCCACTGTTGGGCCTGATGTGGGGCCAGAACTAGGTGGAGCAGTCGGCTGTGGCATTGCGCCTGTAGGACCAGAAGTGGGACCAGAAGTAGGTCCAGAGGTTGGGCCTTTAGATGGACTGGAGGTAGGTCCAGAGGTTGTACCACTAGTGGGTCCAGAGGTAGGACCACTAGTAGGGACAGAGGTAGGACCACTAGTAGGGACAGAGGTAGGACCACTAGTAGGGACATAGGTGGGGGCACTAGTAGGGACAGAGGTAGGACCACTTGTTGGCGTTGTTTGCAAATGACGGCTGGACTGTTCTTGAATGTGAGTGCCCACAAAGAATCGAAATCCCGATTCAGTCGTTGCAACAACACAGTAGTTGGTATCTCCATTGGCGTAACCATGGCATCCAGGTATACCGCTTTCATTTTCGGTTGGGCGGAAACACATAAGACCATCTGCACACTGTAATTGCAAACAAAAGAAAGTTTGAGCCACAATCGATTAGGTACTGCACTTTCCCAAGCATCCTTGTGAGCTTACATGTTCGTCGTGCTGGCAGGGACCATGGCACATCTGCAACGGGGGCGCATTTTCAGGTAGACGAGTTAGAACCTGGACATTGTCTTTTCCTAGCTGGCGGTGACCGGCACGAAGGTTCCATGTTGTTGTCGTCGTTTCTAATGGTGTGTCTTCTTGTTGGACAGCGGCAGAGCCTGCCGAAACTACAAGCGAGAGGACAAAAACGAGGAAAGCAGCCACACTTCTTGCCTTTAAAAGCATCATGGTGTATTGAAAGAAAGCGTTTCGAGTGAACAAATAAAAACTTCCAAATTCATGGGAGATGAAAGATTATGTTAGGTTGATGAAGTGACACGCTTCCTTCCTCGGAGCAGGAAAAGATCCTCGACGGGTAAAGGATTCATCGAAATTTTCGAACCTAGGCATCCAACCCAGTCAACAAGTCGTGCTCTGCGGGATTTGGTGACAACATTCACCTCATTTCAATGTGCATCCGACGCGAGATCCTGCCTTTAATTAGACCCTAGGCAGTAGTCGGCAAGAAATGTGACAGCCGACAGCGCAGGCTCTTCGGTCGCCTAAATGATGCAGTGTCCCTCGATCTGGGACCCGGTGAGAGGAGACCTGCACGAAAGAAAGTACAGGACTAGTGAGTCACGGGTAGGACGTCTTAACGCGCGGTGCAAAGCGACAGTGCAAAAAACGAGCGATGCCTACGACCTACTCGGAATGTTGTGTACTACTTTGCCTATTACAGCCACTACAACACACTAATATTATTACTTTAGTAGCATGTTCAAGAATCGCCGTCGCGGAAATGCGCTTCGCCTCGGGGAGCTGCTGAAGCAATAGTTTCACTCGGACACAGCGAAATCTTTCGAATAAGTGAATATTATATATAACAAGCCTCTATGCAAAAATAATGGTAAATCTAGTCATATAATGAAGCAACAAATGCTGCTCCGTTGCCAAAAAAACCAAACTAATTCTGATGCGCTTGGGGATAACGCGGCTTGGAATGCGGTCTTGTTGTGGAAAATGGACAGGAAGTTTTGCAAAACCAATACACTGTTTATCAATTATAGTGGTCTGGAAATCTGGCTGCTGAAAAATGTTCTTAGCTCTGCATGGCCATAAGATCCCTGATACTGTTTTCTGTCTCGTTCGGAGTACGGCACTTCGTGACCATCAATCAAACGTCTGACAACAACTGGTTCGGCAACAAATATTTCTCCCTGGGCAATCCTTCGCAGTGTACCACGCATGGACTTTCTGGAGGCTATCTTGGGAATAAGCGTCGACCAACACAACTTTGCCCGCGCGGCGGAAAAGATTTGATCACGAACCCAGTGCACCATTTCGTCGTGGATCGGGTTCTTCATTTTTGGTATTCTTTATGCCTGGTGTTGATTGAGTTCGCATTCCATTTTTTGTCCTTAACCCTACTGTACGTTTGCTGGCGACAAAGATATTTTTTGTTGTTGTTGGAAAAACGGCGGATACCGGATACCCTTTTCTCACAATTTTTAAATCGTATCTCACTTGTTCTTATCCTAAAGGGTAAATACGCGTAAGAAGGCGTCAAGACAAACAAAAAGAAGCATCAATGGAAGGAAAGAAACCTCATTCGTTCTTGGCGGAGGGCATCTCTGGAGTTGGTGTGCCGAGCGACGCCAAGGGTATATTGCAATTTTTGCAAGATCCATCAAACCAGTTGGATGACCTCTGTGAAGCTATTTTGTTGCGCGAGGGTCAAAAAAAGAATGGCAGCATCCACCATTTCGATGAGTCTTCGGTTGCCGCTTCTCCATCGCTCCAGACATCGACAAATCCGTCGCAGAAAGGAGCATCTGTAGCAACGATCACCGCGTTTTCGAATGAAAATCAATCCGGACGATACGCGAACAGCAGTCAAGAGACCGTGGCAACGACAAGCTCCACTATAACGGCTACACTTAAGCCAGCATCTCGCTTGTCACACCAAAGCAATGCGTGGTTCAATGCGGGGGGGAACTCATGGATGACGAACCGGGTAGACTTTACCTCGCACATGAGAAACAACCCACAAAATTTGGCCCGTCGTGAGTCCTTGAATACCAACGACTTAAACAGCACCTCAATGACATACGGGAGCACCAGTAATTCTATGAAATGCGGTGAACATAATGTTGATGACAATACTGTTCTTTCCGAGCATTTCCTTTGTGAAAACTTTGCAGAAGGCCATTCCAATGCATCCGACCCACTTACGTCATCCTTCAACAGTAATTACTCGCCTTTGTCTCCCCCCTCCGCCTTTTATTTACAACACGCTCACCGAGGACAGGTCTGGACACACCCAAGTACTACAAGCCCAGCGTTCGTAACTGTCGTACATCCACCCAATCACATTCAGGCAGGTCTTGGACCGGCGTTCTTTGTCCATCCTGGAGTTCCAATAGGTTCGGTTGTCGTGCCCAGTTCTAGCGCTTCATATCTACCAATACACCAGTCTCAAATTTACCAACAACCCGTGTCGATGACTGGTGCAACCACTGCGGCTCTTCCTGACGACACTTTCATAACTGCAGCTCCAACGTCAGCAGTTGACGAAAGTACGGCCCGTTTCCAGCGTTGGACCCGGGGCGAAGACCAACTTTTGATCCATGCTACCAAACAAGAAGGTGGTCCTCCTCACAATTGGAATCGCATTGCCGCGAAATACTTTCCTACTACTCGCACTGGGCCTCAATGCAAAACTCGCTGGAAGAAAGCCTTAAAGCCAGGGCTCAAGCTCGGCCAGTGGAAGTCAGAAGAGGACCTTCTCATCGTGGAGCTCTATCAGCAAGGGTGCAACTGGACTCAGATAGCTCAGCAGCTCACTGGAAGAGCTCCAGATTCAATTCGTCAGCGCTTTCTGAACTGTTTGGATCCCAGCAAGAAGAAGACTCCCTGGACAGTTGAGGAAAATAATATCCTGTGCGAAGCCCAGAAGCGCCTCGGCAACAAGTGGTTGATTATTTCCAAATTGCTTCCTGGGCGATCCGAGAATGATGTTAAGAACAGATGGCACAACGCTAAAGTATCCGAGCGCCGCAAGTTGCATCGTCAAGCCAAAAAGACGGCTCGTCTGATGTTTGTACCGATATCCACCGAAGTACACGAGGCCAATATGAATGATGAGGGTTTAGACCCGAATTACTGGCAAATGAATCCTGGTGAACTCGACTCTCCAGAAAAGTTACCAGAATAAACGAATGGTATTCATGGAAACTTAGTCTCTCCATGCCTCTGTGGCCGAATGCCAACGAACCAAATAAGATGAAGATCACATACAGCGATATTGATTATATTATGATACATAAAATGGATTTTAGGTTTATATAACATCGGTAGGTTTGCGCAAACCTCCACGCCATCGTAGTTCTATTCTTTGCCCTGACTTTTATGGTACTTGACGGCAAGGGATTTGGCGTGGAATGGATAGCCGTCCTCGCGATAGATATCAAACAATATACCATTTGCCTGGTAGGCTATGTACATGTGCTTGTTGTCGGGACTGAATGCGAGGCCAGTAACCTCGTCAAAATAAACTGGACTTTCCAGGATGGTAAAAAACTTGCCGTCTTTGCTCCTTCCTTGGACACCTGCATCTATTCCATCCTCTTCCGTAAAGTACAGCAGCTCATCGGCATCACCTTGCTCAATGACACCATCTTTTTGTTTTTGTCGGTCTAGAATCCGCACAATTTGATCAGGGCCTCCATCAAAAAGACCTGCTTTTGTGGACGTATTGGTATAGGTCATCTCTTCAAGATCCAATTCAAACAGAACTTTTATTTCCTTGCATACAAAGTACAAGCGTCCATTATGAGTGTCAATCCCTTCGGTTTGTGGGTACCACTCTTTTGCATTTCTGCGTGCTGCTTGAATGTTGGTTGACCATTGAAAACTTCCTCCGTTCCTTTGATCGTTTGGGTTCAAAATTAAGTATTCGGTTGTTCCATTTCCATGAAGCATGTTCCATGGATCCGTCCAATTAATATTTTTTTCAAATGGAGTGAACTTCCGAAGTGCCCCCCGTGGACGATCTTCCGTGACAAAGAAGTGTGGTTCGTTCAGATTGCTGATGTCATAGGCAAAAGACTCAAACCGTCCACCATCCTTTCCAAGAGTCAGAACTTCTGGCTCTCTTACACCAAAGGGCGATACTTGGTACAGCTGACCCGACTTAAAGTTCTCTTCGCAGCTCACCCACGAATCCCAAGCTGTTTTACCTCCTCCGCAGTTCCAGGTCGTATTCTCCAAAATCATGTAATACATAATTGGGTTTCCGTGCTTGTTAAATGTGATAGCCCCAACGCCTCCATTGCCTGATCCGCCAGGTGGATCTTGTACGCGCATTTCCGAGTTGCTCACATACACCCATCCTCCTTCGTTGAAGGGTCTGATCTCCGCAAACGTCGCTCCCGCATCTGGACGACCGTGGAAAACGCGACTCGAGTTTTGACCGTTCTCGTACGTCACCGGAAGCCCAGATTGTGCAATGATGCGAGCTCGCAAACCTTCCGATAATAAAAGCCCGTGTTCCATGTGGGTTAGATTTCCGGGACTGTAGGTGATAGACCCTGGTGGCAACTCATGTTGGGGGTTTGATGCTGGGTCCTCCACTGGAGTTATCGATGTCGGACACTGAAAGTTGGTAGGAGAATCGATATCTGGTACAGGGAGTGGAGTTACCGTTGGAAGAGGCCGGAGAGAAGGCTTCACAGCAGTAGGATCTGTTGTAGGTCCACCTAACGAAACAAAATCGGTGACAGAAAATGGTGGCGTTGTCACTGTAGCATCCTGGAACGTTGAACCTGTACCTGGCACCATGGTGATGTGGGGTTGAGGTGCACTACTGGCACTCGGAGAAGGAGTCAGGACCGGTGACTTATCGGCTCCATTTGAGTTTTGACTTGAGGTATGAGAAGAATCAACGCCTTGGCCTTGATCAGCTGTTACTGATAAAACACCAGCTAGGATGCCGATGAATAATGCCAGCGCAATGACAGCACCATAGCAACATCTTCGACGAGACTGCTCACTCAAGTTTTCAAGTCGTTCGGAGATACAACCAGGCAAACAGGGTAAGATTTTCTGGCGGAGTACAACTTTGCTGGTGGTTTCCACACCACCAGTCGAAGATTCGCCTTCCAACTTAATATTCGAATTGCCATCTTCCGAGCTCACAGAAAGCGAAAGATCCTTCGTATCCTCCTCCTCCTCGGAAATGCTAGTTTCATTCTCCTTTATCGTTCCTTGCAAGTTGTTCCACATCTCTGTGAAAATCATCATCTCTACCTTTTCACTATAGGAATTATTCCGAGTGTGTCTGAAATCTGAAATATGAAGAAATATGACACTAGTATTCTACTGCTACGTAGGAGGAGGAGTACGGTACTCCTGCTCCAAGTACTGGTACTGTACAGTAAGTACCAGTACCTGGTACGGTAGCTAACAATAGTCTTTAGTTTGTGTCATTTATTTGCACCAGTTGATCTTGATGTTGATGATGAGAAGAGGATGGTGGTACTAGTAGTAGTACCAGGTAGTAACCAAAAAAAGATCCCGTTTTCATATTTTGATTTGCTTCTTATTGTTTGCTAAATGCAGATTAAGGTTTGAAATGTACTAAACAAATGAAACATGGTAATTACGTGTTTTGGTCATGTACACACACTACTTTGCAGAGTGTTCAAAAATAGAGAAATCTCTATCCTTAAGCCCAAAAAAGTTCCCGCTTGTGGGAAAAAGGAGTTGTTATGTACCCCGCCTGGTACTAGTAGTAGTAGTAGTCTAGTGTACTACTCTAGCTAACTAAGTACTCGAGTACGGAGGCAGTAGTAGCTAGACTACAGTGCTAACTAGTACGAGTACAGTTTCAGTGTTGAAGGAAGCAACAGTCTCCTAGTGCGTATCTGGTACTAATAGTACTAGAGCTAGTAGAGTAGATGATAATAAGCAATGTTATTGATATTCTTATGATATACTACGAGCAGCAACTATGCAGCAGTTGCCAGCGAATTGCGCACACAATAGATTATATGTTGGGGACAGTTACGGTAGATATGATGTTGCAACTACAAAAGGTCTTTTAACGCGGCAGGCAGCGAATTGCGAATGTCTTCTCGCTTTGCTGGATCTAACTCGGCAACGGATGAGGAACGCAAACTCACTCGAGTCCTGCGTACATCATTCCCATCAGTTGAGGACATGACGTTCGAAATCGCAGATACCCACTGATCTCTCAACTCTTCCGTGGAAGCAGCCAATGTCCAAAGAGGAGATGTGGATTCCAAGGAAAAGATTGAAAAAACAAAGCTATTTTTTTCTGGATTGCTCACGATGCTATCTTTGGTAACATAGTGATTGACAAACTCAAGTGATTTCTGGGGCTTGGAACTGTCGTAGTAGATATCCGCTTTTCTCCCTTTGTAGTTTCCAGGGGGCTTGTCGTTAATAACGCAGTACGCCAAGGAGCCTTTTCGGAGAATAAAGTAATATGTACGCCATTCCCAATGAATAAAATCAAGCCTCTTCAACAAAATCCCAGAGAATATTATAGAATTCTTTGATACTTGTTCTTCTTTAGCACTGGCGTTGATGTCGTGAACTATCACTGAGTTGTCCCCAATAGTGATCTTTTTGGTCGTCTCGTCAATGATTTCTACGGTTTTTTGAGTAGCGGCATTCGCAACAAGAGTACCCAGAATAGCCCCAACGGGACCACCAAGAGCAAGACCAACACCAAAGGCTGCCGCTCCGGCTCCAGCTCCAGCAAACCTGCTTTTGTTTTCGCCAATATATTGCGTTGCATCTGCAGTCGCACCAACTGTCCAATCGACCACATTCCCGCTATCTCCGTCTTTTCCTCGCTTAGCCGCACCTTGACGTGTGGCTCGGACCGCAGCGTGTTTCAGACCAGTTGCAATGTCACTGAATCTCCACTCATCCGTGTCTTCGACCCCTCTGGCAACTTTTCCTTCCTTGATGGTGTTGCGCACACCATCAAAAGCCGCAACACTGACAATACCACCAACGCCGCCTCCGAGCATAATTAATGCATTGTCAGTGACACTCGTGCCCATTACTTCCGCATTGACAAACATACTGGGAACTTGCGACGTAACATTTTTGCTGTAGTACTTAATTAAATCGTCCAGAGTTGTCGTTTCGGTGCCGTTAAATGTGTCAACGTTTACGACACTATTCTTGACCCCAATTACACCTTTCAACAGGGCAACGATTTTGAGCTTGTCCACTTTTGCATAGGGCAGGTATACAGCCTTCTTCTCGATTTGCTTGGCCTTCTTTTTAGGCAGGAGGCCTTTCCAGTCACTAAAGGAATAACCTGCTGCAGCATAAATCGTCTTGGCCCCAAAGTGGAAAGATGAAATGGTGTTTGAATCGGAAAGCAACACCAGTATGGCATGCAGTTTGGGTTCTTGCAGACGAATCATGTCATGATTGACTTCGTCGACACTGATTGCGACGATGGTTCTTTTATCGTCCGGGTTGCTTTCCGACGCAGCTGGGTCCAAACTAAGTTTCAACTTTTCAATGGTAGTATGAATTGATTTGGCATCGGACTTGAACGCAAGAAATTTGCTCATATCGAGATGTAGACCACATGGCAGGGTAGAGCCATTTGAGGAGGAGGGTGTCAGCTGCGAATCTTGTTTTAAGCCGGGAGATGTATCGCTTTCTCCTTTCATCTCCTCTTCAATATTTGTTTTATTGTCTCTGTTAGAGCCATCTTTAGGAACCTCTTTATCGCCGTCAAAGATGACAACTACATCACTGAATGCGGCTGACACGATTTGTTTATCAGCGTCATACTTGAATGTTGCCTCTTCGACTGTTCTCGCCAAATGTACGTTACCAGGGTAGTGGAATTCCTTGATTTTTGTGATCATACACATTGTCTCTGTGTCAAATTTAGCAGTCGAAAGTGTTAATTCAATATCCGTGTCCGCTTCTTGTTCGTAGAGACAGCCGATAACACCATTTACATGCACAGACCAAGAGGGTTGCTCATCTGTGTCTTGTCCTGATGTTTCCAGCCTCTTGGCTGTGTTAATAAATATTTTGGCAACATTCTCATCCTGTTTTTCGCTTGCTTTTTGACGTATTCCGAGAATTTCCGTGACACCACCCAAAAGAACATTGAGGTCCTCGGAGCTTGCTCGGAAATAGGCAACCACTTCATCTTCCACTGCATCCTCGATGGCAATGGCAGGGTCCTCAACTCGGAACTCACTTGTTGTAAAGTCGGCGATCCAAATGGATGTCTCTCCTAGTTGAAAGAATGGTTTGTTATTGACGGTGACTCCTTGCTGGCCCTCGATAGAAAAGATGGTGCTGTCCATTTGATATTTCAAAACAATGTCAGAGAGAGTAATTTTGGCATCATTGGGTAAAATTAAAGTCACTCCCGCCAACGGCAGTTGGATGTAGCTTGAATCTCCCTCAGATTCCTTCCTTTCTGTTAAAGTGGGATTCTCGTTGCTATCTGGCCGCTGAATGTAGCTATCTCTTTCGTTGCCCTCATCACTTGTGGCGCTACCTGCAGAAGGTGGAACACCCTCCAACATGACATCGATGAGTTTGCTTACAACCTCAATTTGATTCTTTCCAGCAGTCACCACAATACCGTCGTCGTTGGATTCTCCCATAACTTCCACGCCACGATCCAAGCTGGAAAATCGAGTACCAAAGGTTCGCTCAGTTCTACAGGAATAGGTAATATCGTTCAGGATGGGAAATGTCTCTGCGTCCACGATAGCATTCAAGTGCATACCTTGTAGGAAAAGTTCTTGCAAGAGTGGCAGACCTTCCTGGTGTCCCATGGACCGCAATTCGATTTCAGCAAAGCCGAACTCCAGTTTTGATGTTTTATCCGGCAACACCACGGTGACAGTACAATCTTGGATTTTGAGGGTCAATGTATCCATTATTCTTTCAATCTGATCTTGCGCATACCGCATCAGACGATTTGCGGTCTCCTTTGGATCTTCTTTAGGAGCATCCTGTGCGGAAGTCGACGATGCCTCTTGATGACTGGACGCCATCTCTGCCTTTTCCAAGGAAATGGTAAAGTCCAAGCCTTGGAGTATCAGAGATGTGTCCTTTACCAAATCCGATCCACCTTCCTTGTCCGATCTACCCCAATGCCATTCGAACGCTACATATTTTACGATGCCACGAATGGATGCCTTGGTTGGAGCACTGACGGGGATATCGTTCCGGGGTTTCAGCTCTGTATTGTGCAATTTCACCGCGGCATTGGAAAGCAGTTGACTTTCAATCTGATCTACCACGAAAAACTCTTCGAGGGCAGCCGCAATGGCCTCAGCTAGAAGCGTCTTAGGTCCTTTCATTGTTGACTTGTCTACTACTAGGTTAAGTTACGCTATTTAAGAATCATATCTCAGATAACTTTGCCTTCTTGCAACCGACGAAAGTCATCATCACGTCGTCTTCTCGCAACTGTAGAAGATCATGGAAAAGTTAAATTTGCAAGATACGATACTAGAGTAAGGATGACATCACCGTATTGAGCTCAGGACATAAAATATGCTGGAAGCATTAGAGTCTCAAATCATTTTTTAAATAGTTAAATGGAGAGCTCTTGATGAGACCTTTCCATTCATTATCTATTTATTGGAATTGGACGATCACTTAGTGAGCTAGAGGACACAATCCACTTTAATAAATCTTGAGACCAGAAAGCCTTCAGCTGACTCTACGTTTATGCAGTCATACAACTAGTAAACACTAAATGACAAATATGCTAAAATGTCAAACAGTGTTTAACAGGGTAAAAAAATGTTTAGGTGGCACTGCATGTGTACTAGTTAAATGTCAAGAATCCCTTAAACGTTAACAGTCAGCCAACGTTACTAACATTCAGCTGTACCGTCGGACTTCGGAAAACTCGTCATCGAAAAATTAGTGTAATTATTTTGAATATATCCATTACTAGAGTTGAGGTTAAACGAGTCGTCTACGAGGGTTAGTACTTTGCATAAAAAGTACTCTAAAAAACAAAACCGTCGTCCACAAAAACCTCAAGCACATTCTATGGGAAGCGTTCAATCTGTCTTTGCATAATTTCATAATAGGAAGCAACTCTCTCACGAAATCACAAAAAAGAGATAGGCAAAGATAATCAATTTGGAACGAATGGATCAGAGCATCGCAACAGAAACAACAAACACCACAAGTTATCTATTCATACATCGAATTGACGGAGCATTATAACGACAACCCAACAACAAACAACGCTTCGAACGCAATCTTCCATCATGAACAAAAAAGAACCTTCGCGCATCAGTAAAATCGTAAAGGGCCATGAAAAAGTAATCATAGGAATCTTCGTGGTCGCGTTTGCTCTCGTGTTGTTGTTGGTCGTTGTGGTTCCAGTATCCATTTTCAACAACAAATCCTCGTCGTCGAATCATTCGACGTCCACTCTAAACAACAGCAGTGTCACCGTCGGCTCCTCCCCTTCCTCAAAAGAAGAGACTGATATTTCCTCCGGTTCCTCGGATTCACTTATTCTACAAGAAGGCTCGACCACCTCATTTTTCTTGCCAACATTTCAAGACGGCGTTGATGTGCCTTCCAATTCCATGGAAGACGACGATGACTCGGTGATGGCATCCTTGCTTCCTCTTAAAACGTCGACTGGTGGTCCGTCGTCCTTCCCAACGGCATTATCGCACCGGCCATCCTTCACTCCGACGAGCTCTGTTTCTCCTTCTGCGTTTCCTTCGAGTCATCCGTCGAGCTTTCCTTCGATCAATGACGACTTCGTACCCGGTCTACTCACTAACATGGAGCATGGCTTGGTACTCTCAAAGGGATTGACGGCTCGAATCATTGCACACAGTGGAGAAGCAGTTCCTTACCAGAACACTACATATGGCGATAAGTCAATTGTACCCTTTCATGCTCTACCTGATTTTGGAGCCACCTTCGTGGATACTCGTCCTTCGAATCCCGGTGGGTGGGTGTATGTTTCCAATAGCGAAGTGAAAAATGCAGGAGGGGGCGTTGGTGCCATTACATTTGATCCTCAAGGAAGCATCTTGCGCTTTGATCAATTGCTTACCGGCACTACTATGAATTGCGGTGGAGGACGTACGCCCTGGGAAACGTGGATTTCGTGCGAAGAAACCAAAGGAGGCCAAGCCTACCAAGTGGATCCATTGCAACCAGGAATCAAGAGCTTCCCGATCACTCTTGGAATGGATGGAGGAAATTTTGAATCTTTTGCTTTTGATGTCCGCAACCAAGAGGTTCCTCGATTCTTTATCACCGAAGACGCCCCGCGCGGAGCGTTACAACGTTTCACACCTGTCAATTTTGCCACTTGGGGTCCAGAGATTCTTCATGGACCTGGTACGATAGACTACTTAGTTTTAAAGCCAGGGTCGACAAAGACAGGAGGAACTTTTTCCTGGAGTACTAGCCGCTCTGATGGACGTAACAATGCCGAGCTCTACTATCCAGACAGCGAGGGCATTGACGTTCAAGGGTCACGACTGTATTTTGTCTGCAAGAATATCAAGGTCCTTTTTGAACTTGACCTGGACAATAATACCTATACCAGTCAAACAACAGTCAATGGATTGTTTGACGGCGGACCCGACCAACTTCAGCGCATCCTGGTGGATGGCTCCGAGGATTACTTGTTCTTTACGGAGGAAGGTGGCGATGATGCAGGAATTCATGGTCGTGATGGGACGGGGAAATTCTTTACTCTACTGGAGTCACCTGAGTACCCAGATGAGACAAGTGGGCTTGCCTTTTCTCCAAATGGAAAGCATTTGTATGTTGCCTATCAGAACACTGGAATTCTCTTTGACGTTTCCCGCTTGGATGGACAACCCTTTCACGCGCAGTCTATGAATGTCAAGTACCACGCCTCCTCTTGAATTTCATTTTCGTAATAAATTATTACTACTATTCTCGAACCACTAGTATAAAGCTACTAGTACTCGATTAATTATTCATATTTCTTCTGGTTAGTTTGATAAGTATCGCGAATTGCCACTTGTTGAAGAGTGGTTACTGTTGCCTATTTTTATTTCATCTCCGTTATCACATTCCGATGTCTACAAATCAGCGCCGTAAGCCATCGTGCTTTCTCGATGCTTCAATCGGCATATATTTTGTTCTAATGATTTTGCTTGCTCACTGTCGATTGGATAGATCTATTTGTCCTTATGCCATCGTACTTTCTCTATGCTCCAATCGGCATAGATTTTGTTCTAAACAAGAGGTTGCTTGCTCACTCTCGATTGGATAGATTTATTTCTCCGGAGAGACTACACTGGATTCGAACGACATGGCATCAAAGAAAGACAAACCATCATCTCTGGTAATGTCAAACACAAGACCATCGCGCTTAAAGGAGACGTACATATGCTTTCCATTTGGCGAAAGCGCAAATCCTGCCGTTTCTGGTTGATAGTTTCCCTCCAAGACGGTGTAGAGCTCTCCTGCCTCGTTACGGGCATGAACGCCGGAGCGACGGCCATTGAGCTCTGTCATGTAGAGAAGGGTGCCACTATCACCTTCGACGTACCGAATTTCGTTGGGTTCTCCCTCCATCAGCCCCTTTGTGGTGTTGCTTGCTGTGTAACTAGAATCGTCCAAGTTAAGCTGAAAGAGTCTCTTGATACCTTGGCAAACGAAAGACAATGTTGATCCATTCGTATCAATACCTTGGGCTTCTGGATAATTTCCCGCAGCGTTGGTTCGTCCAAGCATCACTTCATTGGTCCAAGAAAATGTTCCGCCTAAGAGTTTTTGCGAGATGTTTCTGGGTGTCATAATAAGGTAAGACGTTTTACCAGATTCATCGTGCAGCATTTTCCACGGATCTCCTGTGTCGAGAATAGATGGAATGAACCTATGAATAGCACCAAAGATAGAATCCTCGGACATGTAAAATACCGGCTTTTTAAAGTCTCGATAATCGGCTGTGAAGCCTTCCCAAGCTCCCCCATTTTTGTTCAAAGCTAGGACCTCTGCCTCTCTATCACCCAATGGGTCTACTTGGTAGACTGCACCACTTAAAGTGGATACGTCACGTTCTCCCATCACCCAGGTATTCCAAGGTGTCTTGCCTCCATTGCTGGTAGCTGAAACCCCTTCAGCGATCATAGAATAGTCAATCACGTCTCCATTCGCGTTCATGGTGAGTCTTCCAATGCCGCCATCTGGATCGTCTTTGCTGCTCAAGTATACCCAGCCTCCAGGATTGTCGCCACGCGTATCTTCAAAGGTATCACCACCAGACGGTCGCGTATGAAATTTGGTCGCAGAGAGTTTACCTGACTTGGGGTACAGGACCTGATTTCCTGTTTTAGCAATGATGGCCGAGCTTAGACCCTCCGAAAGGATAAGGCCATTTTCTTCCTTGTTCAATCGACCCATGACAAAGGTTGAATTTTGTGGCTTGGAAGTTGGGCGGACTGTAGCAGCTTTCTGAGGAACCGTTGGTGTTTCAAGTGCGTTCAAAACACAGCTGGGAGTCACTGTATAATCAGTAAATGGTGGAACCCGTTCCATGAGAACACGACACTGGCAAGTTGTTCGGGCTCCCGTGCCTGGAGCCAAAAATGTTACTTGGCCAGCATTTTTGGCGCAAATTGTCCTCTGAGAGACATCTTGGAAAGTGCAGTAGGGACAGACACGTTGACTTGGTTCTCTGGAATCGCAAAAGCAGTCAAACTCGTTGTTTTCCCTGTTGAAACAATCCAAAGTTATGAAGTCATCCAATCTCTCTCCCTCCTCGTAGCTGACCGTTGTCCCATCATCAGATTGAAAGGTACAACCAGTTCTTGACGCAGTTGGCGTAGATACGGGTGCTCCAGTAGTAGGGACAGCTGGAGTATCTGTGGGTGCAGCGGTAGTCGGAGCTGGAGCAAGAGTAGGCTCAGTGGCTGGAACGGCCGTTTTCATGGGAGAAAACTCTTGAAAGTTCTTGGCCTTACCAGCTTCTCCACCTCGAGCAAATCTTGACGTGCCAATCCTCTCTCCAAACAACCTGCGATGTGATTCACATTCTTCTTGTTGATTATTGGCAGCGTTCGACTCACCGAGCCTGGAACCTCGAACGGCTTCGACTGGATCCGTCAACGACCAGGACGCAGCCATTAGGGCCACGATCAAACACGCTAGGCGCTGAAGTGTTCTTGTCATCTCGAGAGTGCCTGAATCTGTCAAGAGGTGTATTTGATTTCTTTTTATGTTCGCGATAAGATGGGACGATAACGATGGGAATGAAGTTCAACCAGATTTCAGTTCGCGTGCTGTAGTAGATGTATTTTGTGAGACTTATCTTGTTTGATTTGGTTGTTGCGAAACCTATCTAAGTGTACGAAGCATTGAGGCGGGCCAAAACAGAAGAAGCGACTGGTGGAGTATTATGCTTCCAACGCATTCCGAGTTTTAAGCCTTAGCGAGAATATGACAATGATTCGTGTGTTATATCTTTATTTTCAAGACAAAATTTCCGTCGAAGTCCATGATGGAGCACCTGAAAGAGTGGTAGTTTGAGAATCACTCGATCTCCACGACATGCTTACTTGCCGAGGCCGAAAAGATCCATGAGCAAGTAGGTGCTGCTGTATTAACTAGCTAGTAGCTGATAGGAACAATTCTTTAGCTAGTAGTAGATGATTATGAGGCCTGAATGACAGTAAAGATTGAATGTACGCGAACAATTCGTTCGTTCGCTCGCTCAACGTTCGTTCGCTCAACATATCTAGTGTGGCTGTAAGCCGACTAGATACTCCAGATGTAAATGCAAAATAATCGTGCAACTACCTTTGTCGTCGATAGTTGGCGGGGTTCTCCTCGTGAAACGGCTTTAGCTTGACGGTCTTTCCATGAAAGGATTGGCCATCATCTCTTGTTAGATCGAACAGTAGACCGTCATCCTGAAAGGCAAAGTACATGTGCTTGCCGTCTGGAGAGAAATCAATGCCGGTGGTCTCTGGTTCATATACAGGACCTTCCAAAATAGTATAAATATTTCCGGTCTCATCTCGAGCGTGAATGCCCGCGGAATCACCCCAGTCCTCGCTAAAGTAGAGCATGGATGTACCGTCGTCTTTTAGTACCTGCTTGAGCTGATCGGGCTCACCCTGTACATGCAAAAACCAAAAAGTAGTATCTGCCGTTAGTCAGAATTGACTCTACGATTGATGACGAGACGTGCGCACAGATAGAAACACAAGCAATGTAATGCACAGCAACGTACATCGAAGAGACCACCCTGCGTTGAGACGGAAGAGTAGGTTCCAGCGTCCAAATCAAGAGTGTACAACCGTTTGCTCGTCTTAGTTACCATGTACAGTATTCCATCGTCTACCTGAATGCCTTCTGTCGATCGATAGTAATTATCGGCGCTTTCGCGCCCTTCTTGCTCGTCGGTGGACCAACGAAAGGTTCCACTTTCACCGCCGGCGCGGGAAACGGAAGAAAAGTCAGGTTCTAGCACCAAATATTCCGTCAGTCCCTCTCCGTGGAGCAAATCCCAGGGATCCATTCCGTAGTTCACTACCGAGGGAGTCCACCGGCGCAAAGCACCTTGGTCGTCATCTTCTGACAAGAAGAAGCGAGGCTTTTCTAAATTTCGAATATCGTAATCGAAGGCTTCAAAAGCACCACCTTCCATACCCAAAGTCAATCGTTGTGGTGCCCTAGCTCCAAAAATATCTACTTGATAAGCGACGCCGAGTCTCTTTTCAAAGTCTTCCTCTCCCGTAACCCATGTCCCCCAAGGCGTTTTGCCGCCGTTGCAATTCCACATGCTACCCGTCAAGATGCGATGGTAGTGAATAATTTCACCTTTTGAATTGAATGTCATGGCACTGACCGAGCCGTCTTTGGTTTCGCTGTTCGAGACGTACAACCATCCACCCTCGTTGAAGGTTCGTGTATCGTTAAAGATGGCAGCACCGTCGGGACGCGGATGGAAGGTGTGATCGGATTGCACTGCACCAAATGGTGTGCTCGCGTGGTAAGAAACAGGTCGTCCGGTCTGGGCAATAATCTTGACTGATAGCCCCTCAGAAAGCCACAAACCGTTGGAGTAGCGAGTGAGATTCCCGGGTTGGTATGTCACTGGTGATTCGGGTAGAGCAGTGTCAGGCGGAATGGTGGTGCCTACAGGAGGGAACATTGGAGGAAACATAGGTGGATTGGTAGGCATCGAAGTCGGCGTAGCCGTAACAGGCGGATTGGTTGGACCGGGTGAAGGAACACTCGTAGAGGGGGCTATCTCAGCAAGAGGAGCTTTGGTCGGCAGACGCGTTGGAAGATTGGTGGAAGGTACCACTGTAGGTTCTGGAATGGGAAATGCTGTCGTGATTATTTGTGGTGGGTCACTGTTTATGACATTAAACGGCGGAAACGTCATTTTTGTTGTGTCCGACTGTGTTGGAGCAGGAGTGGGCTGAGGTGTGGCTGCAGGAATCGCGTCGGGGACAGCTGGGCCTGGAACCACAGTGGTGATGGAACTCCAATCCACGGCAGCGGGATCAGCATACGTTGCCTTGATTGGAGGCAACATGTCGCAATTAGAGCTCACGTCTACTTGATAACTCATGGCCGTTGGCGTGACAGCCACATGGCACTGGCAGTTAATAAACGTTCGATTTGGATGTAGCAAACCAATAGTGTTATCCGATCGTCCACAAATGTTCTGTTCAAATGTATCTTGGAAAAAGCAATACGGGCACACCGTTTGGCCAGGGGCATCGCTCACACAGTAGCAGGGGAAAGCCTCTGGAACATTGTTGGCGCAGCTCGAGACCATGGCGAACGTTCCCATGGAAGCGCCTTCTTCAAAATGAATGGTAGTGCCAACTGTATGCCGAAAGTTACAACCAGTGCCTCGTGGCGGCTCTGGCTCCGACGATTGCAAGCCTCTAGCAGTGGTGCTCGTTAAATTGGATTGGCTGGAGCTAGAAAAGGCAGACAGAGACGAAAGGATGGAACTTGTTTCGGTAGAGTAGTCTTGCCAAATATGTCCTTCCACTGCACGACTATCCTTATCTGCTTGTGCGGCAGATGCGCAGCTGATCCGTAGCAAATTAAAAGCTAGGAATGAGTGAGGAAAATATCTCATGTGTAGTAGCTGTATTTTACTTGAACAATTCTGTGGAGATGTCTGAAGTCTGAAGGTTTTCTTAGTAGTCTTGTGTGCTTTGCTCAAGTATGAGACTTATTTTTTCTGTTTTTTCATTATTATTATTTGTACTGTAATAAATGGCTGTTTTTCATTATTTAATTTCTCATTCTTTATCCGTGAATCAGACAGAGCCGGTACTGTGGACTTCAAGATACTTAGCAAACCGAGGCAGGTGAGCTTGCTTTCAAAATGTATATCATAAGATTAGCTACAGTATCCAACACAGTACTCCCCGAGTAGAGGGAGCACATAAAAAGAACATTCTATTTGTATGAACTCAGCACGGCTTCATGTTATGTTTATTATTTTTTACTAACTCGCCAGCCAAAAAGGCAACTATAGGTACCTGGTATTCGTTTACTCAAAATACAACGTGCGGAGGTACTAGTACAATTCGGATTATTTGTCCAAGACGCTGAGTGATCCTAAAATTCCTACTATAAGCTAGCTGGGGGCGGGGGGGGGGGGGGGGGAAGAAAAAAG
>Ga0100391_1000936_pt1 | contig 33195 bp, 40 predicted proteins | sample CryGeymeta201515_FD_81541 | JGI IMG/M metagenome (GOLD analysis project Ga0100391, IMG submission 81541) | Groundwater microbial communities from Crystal Geyser aquifers in Utah, USA - Crystal Geyser metaG 2015-15 | ecosystem: Environmental > Aquatic > Deep subsurface > Groundwater | place: USA... | reverse complement strand
GAGCAAGTAGATATAACCAAGAAAAAAGTATCCACTAAAAGAAAAGATATAGAAAAGCAAGAAGAAAAAAGAAGGAAACTCAATGAGTCACTATTCTCAGAAAATATGAACGACCAACAGAAAGTAGATCTGGAAGGGAGTATTTCAGATATCACACAAGATATTCACACCATAGAAGATGAGATCAATGAACTCCGAGAAGAAGACGAGGAGGGGTTTGAAAAAGCGTGGCAGGCATTAAATGTGCTATTACAAGCCAAAACAGTATTCGCACCTGGTTATGATATAGGTTTCGAACCAAAACGCAGACTGGTACTTTCGATGTTTTCGAACCTTAAATTTATCGATGGGGAAATTATACCAGAGTGGCAAGAACCCTTTGCCACAATAGCGAATGCAAATTTGACAAAACAAAAATCCCAGGAATTACCTGAGATTTCTGGCTTGAATTCAAAATGGCTCCCCGAATAGGATTCGAACCTATGACCCAACGGTTAACAGCCGTTTGCTCTACCACTGAGCTACCGAGGAATATATTATGTCGTGTTTTATTTTATATCGAATCTCTTAGGATTCGAACTGATGTCCCGAGTATTTCGGTTAATCCGCCTGGGCGGACTCTACCACTGAAGCTATCTCAGGAATATATCTTTCTGAAAAAGAAAGCCCGCGTATATTATAGAAAAAGCCTGGAATGTCAAAAAAAATTTCAAAAAAAGATATTTGCTCTCTGAATTCAGTGGGAAATCGGCTCTGTATATGTCTCTGAATAATATTTGCTATTTTGGAGATTTGCTTATAATTAATGCTTGAAAGCGATTTTTATTCATAACATTTTATGCTTATGGAAACAGCTCTTTTTATATCTCGGGTTATATGACCCCTTTTTATTATAATAAGTATCGGACTTTTATTCCATGCTCATGAATATAGAGCCATGATACGAGATATTTCGAAAAATATGATGACACTTTATATATGAGGATTTCTTGCAGCTCTTATGGGACTTTTGATTCTCGAAAGTCAAAATACATTTCTCGTGATTACTATTCTCGGTTATATTGCAGTTATCAAAGGCATCTTGATACTTATCTTCCCTCAATGGACAATACAAACTTTTCAGAAAATAAATTTCAGTGAAAACATTATTAGAATCGCGGGGATTCTTTGTTTCGCTCTCGGAAGTTATGTTAGTTTTCTTGGTTTTATGTAAAAAATCGTATCTCATTTTATGTATTTTTCGTCTTTCGACTTCCCTCATATATTTTTCGTCTCTTCCTTTCTTCTAATAGTTTTTTGGATGATATTTTTTCGATCGAGAAAATATTTTCTTGCTCATGAAAAAGCTACCAATTATAGTATCAATAAACGATTTACTCTCATACGATTCATAAGTCTTATTCTTTCTATTTTCCTCATCGGTATCGTTTTTCTCGGACCTGTAGGACTTATGAGAAATTCATCCACTTCGACCGATGGAATTGATTGTGTTTGGCTTCTAGATGTTTCGACAAGTATGGACGTTCGTGATGTATCCGAAAATAGTACTACCATTTCCCGAATTGCCCGGTCGAAATCCGTGATAGAGAACTTTATGATTTCTCATCCTGAGAATCGTTATGGACTTATTATTTTCGCTGGAGCATCGAGACTCGTTTCTCCGCTTACATCCGACCACTCTTCCCTACTTACTTTTCTCGCAAGTATAGATTCTAGGAGTATTTCGACCGGTGGAACCGATTTTTTGGATGCTCTCAAACTCGCTACAGAGAGATTCGAAACCAAGGATAATACTACTCATGCCATAGTGCTTCTGAGCGATGGTGGAGATATGGAAGACTCGCCCAATATGAGTTCGATAAAAAGTGTCTTGCAAGAGGAAAATATTATCCTCTCGACTGTCGGAATCGGGAAAACCAAACCTTCACCTATTCCCATTGGAACAAATCCTTTCGGAGATACGGTTTATAAAAAATTCGGAGGAGAAATAGTTCTTTCGGGTCTGAATAGAGAAAGTCTTAGGAATCTCGCCGATGTGGGAAAGTGAACTTATATAGAAGGAACTTCCCTAGAAAAAGATTTAGGAAATTCTCTCAATTCCATTACCCGCCACAACGTAGCTGTTTCATGAGATAATACGAATGATAAAACCGTACCAGTACTTGTTATGATAAGTTTTTTCTTTTTCCTCGTATTCCTATTATTTCCTTCTTCTTTTTTGAAACGATGAAACGTCTTATAATTTTTCTTTTTATTCTCATTCTCTTTGTTCTCCTCTATAACACTGGGGCGATTTACGGTTCCTTGCGAGGAACTTTCGGTGATATATCGTATCGAAAGAATAGTCTATTAGACGCGGAAAAACACTATACGGAAGTACTCAGAAACTCTTCTGGAAATACACTTCTCTCTGCCGATATACTCTATAATCTAGGAAATACTTTCTACCGACTTGGCGAACTAGAACAAAACGAAAAACGAATACATCTCTGGGAAAAATCAATTGGTAGTTATACGAAATCACTCGCTATTCGCACCGATTCCGAAACGGAAGAAAATCTCGCTTTTGTGAAAGAGAAACTTCAAAAAGAAAAAAGAGAGCAGGAAGAAGAGAAGAAAGAAGATGAAAAAATTGGTTCCTGAACGGAAAAACAACCGAATCAAACAGAAAATACGACCGGTTCCGGAGAGGAAAATAAAGAAGAAGCGGAAAAACCTGAAACAGGAAGCGGAAAAACTCAAACACAATCTGGACAGAATTGGTCGAACGGAGGAAGCTACAATCCTGTCGGATGACAGAATACGAACAATGATATACCTCTATCCGATGAGGATCGACAGGAGGTACAGAAATATCTTGAACACTTGAAACAATTCGAGAAACAGAACGGGAAATTCCTGAATCCTGAGAAACCAGGAGAAGCAGGAAGTATTTCTGACCAGATACGCAACTTCTTTGGAAATGACTCGTTTTTCCAAGATATATTACCAACCAATGATAGCAAGAAAGACTGGTAGTCAAGCTATGAGATAACTTCAAAAATTGAGCTTAAATCTCCAATTTCTTTTCAAGGAAGGTTATGAGATATGAAAGAATGATAGAATTTGTGTGAAAAACAAGTATCAAAGCGAACCGTACGACTTGTACGGAGAGTGAAGAAACGGAGTTTTGAACGCAAAGTCTGAAGTTATTTCATATCTCGCTTAAAACACATCTCCAAGCAAGTCATTCATCTCATGACTTGCTTTTTCTTTTTCCTTTTTTTCCTGTTCCAGAGCTTCTTTCGAAAGTGCTTCGGCACGGGCGTAATCCTCCTGCATTTTACGAAGCTGAGCTTTGGTTATGGGTTTTGCACGACCAGACGCGGACGGAGTATAATCTCAGGCTCACATAGAAATAAAAATAGAAAATATAATAAATGATGAATTTTACTAAAAATTTAGAGATTTTTCTTATCTTCCTTTCCTTCCAAGTACGACACCGATGGTTTTAAAGAGTATCTTCATATCCAGAAGTAAACTCCAGTTTTCTATATAGAAAGTATCGAGACGTACTTCATCATCGAAAGTATTCTCGTGTCGTCCGTGAGACTGCGCCATTCCGGTGATTCCTGGTTTGAGTGTCAGTACTCGTTTCTGGTATTCTTTATAAAGTTTTACTTCATCCTTCAAGTGTGGTCGTGGACCTATGAGACTCATATTTCCAATGAGAACGTTATAGAGCTGTGGAAGTTCATCGATATCAAATTTTCGAATCCATTTTCCGAACGTTGTAATTCGCGGATCATTTTCTATCTTAAAAAGAGGTCCGTCTTTTCGTTCATTTTTCGAAAGCAATTTTCGTTTTTCTTTTTCTGCATCTATCTGCATGGAACGGAATTTATACATCTGAAACAGTTCACCGTTTTTTCCAACTCTCTGACTCTTGTAGAAAGGATTATGTCTATCTTGTGAATAGATAATGACAGCAACTATGAGAAAAACCGGAAAAAGACAAATAAGAGCGATGAAAGAAAAAATAATATCGAATACTCTTTTCCATATCCGTCACCACGGAGTAAGTCCTATGTTTTTTATCTCAATCACGGGAATCTTTCCGAGAAAAGAAATCTCGGTATTGATTTTAGTCGTTTCGAAAGAATTGGCGATATAACGGTAGCGCACACCGTATATTCGGGCATACTCGAATATCTCCTGCATTTCTTCCCGTGTAAAATCGCTTTGCACGACGAGAATCTCATCGATTCTATGTGATTGAATAGCGGATATTACCTGTTTTATTCAAGAGATATAAGGAATATCCAGACCATCGATTTTTTCTTTCTGAGCATATCCGAAAATCTCGTACATTGCGGATTCTCGAACAGTCTCGATAATATCTTTCTCATTTGTTCGAACAATGAGAAGAATCTTGGTTTTTTCAAGTATTCATTTTTGTATGAGACTTGTTTCAATCTTGCTCAAAATACTTCGTTCGAGTATAACAAGCACTGTACTGATTATAACTGAAAACAATACAATCAAACGAGGAATCTGCTCAGTATAAATGAATCCGAAAGAGAGATAAAGTATAGCGATATAAATAAAAAACCAATACAGCGAAATAAGAAGTATATCCTGAAATTCCTGAATTTTTGATTGATATATTCGCATCTTATAAAGTCCAGAAAATGCCGAGAGAAGTATATACACGAGAGCTCCGACCAAAGCAAAATTTACAAGACTTTCTGTACTCACCGTCTGGACAGGCAGATGTACGTCTGGTATGAGATCAGTCACGAGACGGATATCACGAGCGAGAAAAAATGCAAGGAAAATAATACCTGCCTCAATAGGTACTTTAATAATTCAGAAAAAAAGTTCATGACGTTTCATAGAAACAATGGCTCAGTTTATATATATTTAATCGTCATCCTGAACTTGTTTCAGGATTTTCCTATTATACGAAATTAACTTGATTTCTCGTATCTTTCACTTCACCCCCAGCCCCTCTCCTTTTAGAGGAGAGGAAGGAAATAAGGAATTGAAATTAGCTTAATTTGGTATTATATTGAAAATGAGTATACGGAAAATATAACAAAAAGAAAAAATATTTCCAAAATTTCTGCTTTTCCATATACTCAAGTTTTGGAAATATAATTTTATTTCTCCATTTATGTATGTAAATATCCTCCTCGCGGTTGTAAGTCTTCTTTCTATAGTTTTTATAGTCTTCTCTTTTCAGATCATTTTTCTCGGAAGAAGCATAAAAAGACGAGAGCAAAAAATTATCTCGCTCTATAAGGAAAAGATAGACAAGATTCCCGCATTTATAGAGATAATGTCCAAAAAGACTGCCTATAAAGATATATTCCTCGAGATTATCCATCTCCATAAAGTTGCTATCATTTCCAATATTTGAAGTATTTACGATATACTTGAGAATAATAGTCGTATACATCGTGAATTTCTTTTCCTCATGAAAGTCTCCGCACGGATGCGCGATTTGAACACCAACGGGAATTTCCTCTATATCCGAAATTTCATCATATTCTACGAGAATACAATTTCTAAGGAAATGCTTTTTCTCAATAGCGACATAGAACGATATAACCGTCTTTTACAAAAAAAAGACCTTACGATTGTCGGTCTTTTCGTCTTCTTCAAGAAACGGATGAGAACAAGTTCCTAGACTTTTTCTACGTGACTTCCACCTTTGTCGTCTACGATTTTGTACCCACCCTCCCCTATTTGAGCACGCAAACTATCCGCAAGCGAATAGTTTTTTTGTGCTTTCGCCTTATTGCGTTGCATAAGAAGGAGTTCTATTTCCGCTGGAATTTCGGTAGACTCCAGAAGAGAAAAGTCAAAAAGTCCGAGAACTTCATCGAAGGAATGAAGTAGATCGATAATTGCATTCTTTTCCTCAAGAGAAAAGGAATTACTGTCGATTCCACTATTGATAAATCCGAAACAATCGAATACGATTGTGAGAGCTTCTGGAGTTCCTATATCATCCTCAAGTTTTTCAATGTATGCTTGGATATATTCTTGTAATTTTTCTCTAAAATCCCGAAATATTTTCCCAGATTCCGGAGTATAATGTTTGAGGCGTTTCAAAACTTCATCGAAACTTTTCACAGTCGCAATCGCTGCTGTAAGTCGGTCAAAAGTGAAATTAAAACTCTCTCGATAGCGGGTCTGGAGATTCATAAGCCGAAATCCTCGGTACACTATCTCCGGTTTTTCGTTTGGCATTTTTGCAACGATATCCGCGAGTGTGTAGAAATTACCAGCCGATTTCGCCATCTTTTTATTCTCCACGAGCAAATGTCCAGAATGCATCCAGTATCGGGCGAATTTCTTACCACTATACGCTTCGCTCTGAGCTATTTCATTCTCGTGATGTGGAAAAATATTGTCGATTCCTCCCATATGGATATCGATTTCTGGACCGAAGTGCTTGAGATTGCAGGCACTACATTCTATGTGCCAACCAGGTCTTCAGCTCACTAAAATTTCCTTACCGTCAATTATAAACTTTGCACCCCAGAAATTCGGTCCGTCTTTTTCTGCATCATATGCTTTCCAGAGTGCAAAATCTGCAACGCTTTCCTTCTCGTATTCATCGTTATTAATACGCACGCTCGATTTCATTCCCTTTATATCCAAATGAGCCAACTGCCCGTATTTCGGAAATTTCTTGATAGAAAAATAGATACTTCCATCATCCGCAAGATACGCATATCCTTTATCTAAAAGCTTCTGGATAATCTCCACCATTGTGTCGATTGCAGTTGAAATCGGTACAATCATGTCGGCAGGAATGATTCCAAGATGTTTGATATCTTCGAGAAAAAGTCCCGTATATTTCTCGGTGAATTCCTGAAGCGATACGCCTTCTTTTTGACTATCACGAATCGTTTTATCATCGATATCGGTCACGTTCATAACCGTCTGTACCTTGTACCCGAGATACCGGAGTGTCCGAACTACCGAGTCCGAGAAAAGATACGCACGGAGATTCCCAATGTGCGCAAAATTGTACGGAGTCGGTCCGCAATAGTACACCTTCACGAGTTCCTGACGAATAGGTTTAAAACGTTCTTTTGTGAGAGTAAAGGTATTTTGGAGAGAGAGGGACATGGAATGTACTAACTAAAAATAAAAATATTAATGATTTTGTCATTGCGAATAAAATGAAGCAATCCAGATTAAATAATTCCTTATAAAAATGGAATAAGTAACCTAGATTGCTTCGTACCTCGCAATGACAAATTATATTTAAATCCCAAGACTTTTCTTCAAATCATCGATTTTATTTTGGTCTTCTCCTTGTTTCTCTTTTTGTGCTCGCTCCTGAATATATATTTCTCCGAGTTGATTCCATCCTTCACGCGCTTTTACAACGAGTTCTTTAATAGTATCCCCTTCCTTGGAAAGGAGTTTTTTAAATTCTTCGCGTTCATCAGTAAATACCTTCGTAAGTTCGTCGATCTGGAACTGAGAAAGAGTTGGGATTGCATCAATTACTCGTTTCTTTTCACTCACGGAAAGTGAAAGAGAATGTTCAAGAAGATCAAGAAATATTCCTTCATCAAACGTAGAAAGAGGATGAACTGATGTAAGTTCCGCGAAAAGAGTGGCTGTTTGGGAAGTGGCTACGGGAGAATCGGACATAAAAAAAGTATGAAAAAATAGTATGTGCGTAAGTGTATGGATTTTAGTATCTTTGTCAAAATCTCATTAGGTACGAAAACGAGTTTTACTCATTGCTTCTTCCGCCTTTTGCCAGAGTTCCGGATCAATTTCCGCATTATGCCAGACTTGCTCCACATCATCATCATCTTCGAAGTCAGCAAGAAGTGCATAGAGTTTGAGTATCTTCTCTGAGTCATCGAGATTTACCAGATTCGTTGCTGCATATTCGAGTCCGTAATTATCAAAAACAATCCCTTGTCCTTTGAGGAATTTTACTACTCCCATAAGATCAGTTCGTTCCGTGGAAATACGAACTTTGGTATTGTTTTCCAGGAATTCATAATCACTCGCTCCTGATTCTATGATCCATTCTTCCCATTGGTCTATGGAATAAGCTCCAACAGGAGCTTCTATATATCCTTGGTATTTAAAAGCAAATGAAGATACGGAACCAGTTTCCCCAAGATTTCCTCCGTACTGGGAAAAAGTATGACGCATATTTTTTGCTGTTCGGTTTCGATTATCAGTCAATGTTTTTACGACAATCGCCACTCCTCCCGGAGAATATCCTTCGTAAATAATCTCATCGATTTCTGCAGAATCCTTGTCCGCTCCGGTTCCTTTTTTGATTGCCCGCTCGATATTGTCGGCTGGCACATTGGCTTTACGGGCTTTTTCGAGAGCATCATAGAGAGTCGGATTCATCGCCGGATCCCCTCCGGATTTAGCAGCAAGAGAAATAAGTTTCGCGTGAATAGCAAATACTTTTCCGCGAGCATTATCGCTAAGAGTTTTTTTTGGTCCAACTACTGGTCATCGTCACATAATTTAAAAAACGAAATAATAAGGTATGTAGTATATAGAGAGAAAAAGAAAAATCAAATCTACTTCTTTATCATGTATTCCTCTATATCCTCTCGTATCTCGCTCACGAGTTCGAGATCTTTCAGATCTGCAATCTTGAACTCGGGAACTCCGCTCTGACGAACTCCATAAACTTCTCCGGGACCTCGAAGTTCAAGATCGATTTCTGAGAGCTCGAATCCGTCATTGGTGCGCTCCATAGCTCGGAGTCGTTCTCCAGTATACGATTTCGTAGTGAAAAGATAGCAATACGATTGGTCTTTTCCACGTCCGACACGCCCTCGGAACTGGTGAAGTTGTGAGAGTCCGAAACGTTCCGCCGCTTCGATACAGATAACCGAAGCATTCGGGTTATCCACTCCTACTTCCACGACCGATGTCGAGGAAAGTATGTCGATTTTTCGTTCGTAAAAAGCCTGCATAATCGCATCTTTTTCCCGGGCTTTCATTTTCCCATGGATGAGTCCTACGCGGAAAGTAGGAAATACGCTCTGGAGAATCTCTTGCATATTGACCGCGCTCGCGATATCGAGCGTCTCGGATTCCTCGACGAGTGGAGATATCCAGTACACTTGACGACCTGCTTGCACTTCGGTTGCGATGAAATTGTACGCCTCGTTTCGCTCCGTTTCAGAGAGTACTTTCGTATGAATCGGCAATCGTCCGACTGGATACTCGGAAAGTACCGATATATCCTGATCTCCATAGATGGTCAGAGAAAGAGTTCGAGGAATCGGTGTAGCGGTCATATTCAGAACATGTGGAAGTCATCATGTTTTGTGTGAACTGTACTGTTCCAATGCACGACGTTGCTCCACCCCGAATCGATGCTGTTCATCCACGATGGTCAGAGCAAGATTTTCAAAATGCACCGTATCTTCTATGAGTGCATGAGTTCCGATAACGACTGACAAATCTCCGTTTTTAAGCCGAGCTTTCACGTCGGTTTTCTGTTTAGAAGTCAATCCTCCGACTAAGAAATCGGAAGTGATTCAGAAGCTTGAAAGCAGATTCATAGAGCTCGCGAAATGCTGACGAGCGAGAATCTCTGTCGGAGCAAGAATAGCGACTTGAATAGGAATATTTCATGGTATTTTTCGACTCTCCAGTATGGCGTGAATCGCTGCAATCATCACGACTATCGTCTTTCCGGTTCCAACATCTCACTGGAGCAGGCGTTGCATCGCAAACGGTCGTTCCATATCTTTGAGGATCTGGAAAAGAACCACTTTCTGACCATTGGTCAGAGGAAATGGAAGTTTGGAAATAATCTCTTTCACCGTTTCCGGATTCATAGGAATAGGAATTGCTCGTCCAGCACTCGCCTCTTCTCCACTCTTTTTTCGCATAATCCCCTCGTACTGAAGGGAAAAAAGTTCCTCGTACGCGAGTTCGGTTCTCGCTCGTTCGAAATCTGCTTTCGAGGTCGGGAAATGAATCGCGGTAATATTTACCGCCTTGGTTCGAAATCCTTTTTGTTTACGGATTTCTTCGGGAAGTACTTCGGGTATCGTTCGAATATATTCCCGAATACACACCATTTTTCCCTCGAACCACGCCGATGGAATATAATTACATTCTGGGTATACGGGCACGATTGAAGAACCTTCGTCTTTGGCGAATTCTATATCGGGACTCGGGAATGAAAGTCTTCCGTATTCGTATTTCGGTTTCCCGTAGATTTTGACCGTATCGCCCGCATGGAACTTCTGGAGCATATATTTTCTATTGAACCATACGGCTTCCGAAAGGAATCCGCTTTTATCGGCGAGAACCGCCTTACTGAGCTCTTTTCCGTTTCTGGTTCGCTCGGTGGTGAGAGATTCTATCTTGACCCGGAGCGTATTCGGCTCTTTTATATTTACATAACTAAAAAGTTCTAATACATCGGATTTGTCCTTATATGTCCGCGGATAATGTCCGATAAGGTCCTCCACCGTCGAAATCCCGCCTTTTTGAAGGCGTTTTATATACGAATCGGTCGTATGGAGAAGTGTTTTATTGAGAAGTGTCATTACAGTGAAAATAAATGATTATTATTTCAGATACATTCCCATTTTTTTATAATCAAAACCCGCTCGGGATTTCAGTTGAAAATTTATTATGTCATATATTCATTCGTCTTTTTTATATCCGTTTATATCACGTTCCAATCGATACGAACTCATTGTCGGAATGATTGTGGCGGCATTTACATCGAGTGTGTATTGGACATTAACACCGAGTGATTCTATAACAAGAATATGTGTATTGAGCGAAGGCGAAAGATTCATAGTATTCGTTGTCATAACAATTCCTGAGGAAATAAGTACAGAAGATGCCTCAAAACCTGAATTGAATACAGCGAGATGATAGGAAACTGGTCATCATTGAGTAATATTGAGCGATATGGAATTTGTTCATCCAGTAGAAGTTATCCAATATTCTTCCGAACCGCTTCAGCCGAGTGCCCCCGAAAATACCGTACCGTTCTGATGAAGTGAAACGAACGTGAGATTCGAGTTTGAATCGATGGTTTTTATACTAGTCGGCGCATTCCTCAAAAGTGTCAGAGTATCTTGTTTATCGGATTGGTCTCGGATACTTTGTTCGGAATCCCTCGCTCGTCCGAGCATCTTTTCCAATTCTCACTGAAAAGAGACGAAAAAGAGCACCAAAAAAGAGGATAAAAACAAAACATAAAGAAGAATGGAACCTTTTTTATTTTGTCGCATCTTCGAGATATTTGAGGATATTGGATTGCACTACAAGGAGAGTGTATCGATTCTTGGCAGAAAGATTGGTTCCAAGAAGAACATTGATTTTATCGGAAATAAGAGGAAATTTCACAAGAAGCACATCTTTTCCTACTTTATTTTCAAGAGAAAGAAAAATATTACCAAGTGTACTATCAAGGGAAGCTCTTATTCCATAGTATGGAATAAGTGTTGTGCTATCGATTTTCTTCTGAGTTACGATTCGATTATATCGATACATAAGCATCTGAACTTTCTTTAAAGTATCGGATCTTCCATCGGTTTTTGCAAGAGCGAGAATTTTTGTATTGAAACTTTTTATGAGTTGTTCAGTAAAATCTGCGCTCACAACCGCTCAGAGATTCTGTTTTAGAATCTGCTCTTCCTGATCAATAAGAGTAAGTGTTTGAGAATGATTTTTCTCATCAAGAAGTACATTATTGAGTCTATTTTCGAGAAGTTTTGTAAAATCTGCGCGATATGCAAGAATTTGTGCTTTGTATGCGGTAGTGAGTTTATCATTGAGGGAACCAAGAGTATTTCCTGTGCCATATGTAGCGATAAGTGAACTTAGAATCGCGGAAACATTTGCAAGATTGGAATTTATTTTTGCGATATCCGCAAGAAGAGCACCACTTCCTAATATATTGAGAGATTGGATATTCCCAGCAGAGTCATATATCTTATCATGAAGTTCTTTTTCAAGAACAAGAATATTTTCCGTATCTTTAGTCGCACTAAGAAGCTCTTCATCCTGTCAGAAGTTTTTTGCAAGATATTCATTCCATTTATTCATGATATCTTCAATATAAGCTCGAAGTTCTGTTTCTTGTTTTTTTATACGCTCTTGTGCTACCATGGCTTTTACAAGACCGCTCGTAAGATCATTACGAATCACATCGGTAAACATTTTCTTATTAGCACTAAATACAGAAAAACCACCTTGAATCTTTGGAAGTATCTGTTTATCAAGTGTTTCCTTATTGAGAAGAAGTTGTGCTTTATTTCCTTCCAATTTACCGTATATAGAACGAATATCACGAATAAAGAGAATATATTCCCCGTTATCTTGCATCATTTTTTTCACAAGTTCAGTATCAGAAAGAATACGTCCAGAGAAGGTAGTAGTGAAAGAATCTATGGAAGAACTGCTTCCACTAAGAAATGCCGTATACGTATTCCGTATATCTGCGATTTTTGCATCATACGATTGCTTCTGCGCATCGGAGAGTGTTGTATACCCAAGTGCAACTTCATCACGAAGAGTAGCGAGTGATGTCTGAGAAGTTTTTATGTCTTGTAATATATTCTGTTTCAGATCGAGATACGCCTGAGCGATATCTTGACGGAAAGACGGAACAGCGAGTTTCTTGATACTTGTCAGGGCTTCTACCTCATCTGGCTGAAATCAGAGAGATTTAATAGTCGCATCATATCGATTCCCTAACTCATTGGCACGATCAGAAAGAGTTTTTTCTTTGAGAACTATACTTGCAGTAATTGAAGTATTGAGAGTATTTATGGAGACAGTAACCGATTCTTTATTAGTCAGAGCAAAGGAGGTGGAAAAAGAACAGAGAATCCCACCGATAAGAAAGATAGAAATGTTTTTTTGAAAAATACTCATAGTAGGTAAGTTAAAAAATACCTAAGTAGTATATATAAAGAATGAGAAAATTCAAATAAAACCCTTCCGTGAATTACGAAAGGATTTTATGACATACATTATTTCACTTCTATCTCTTAGTTTGATTCGGGCCAATAAAATTGACCAGTAAAAGGAACATCCATTTTTTCTACTTTAAAAACAGGAGGAATGTCTAATCCCATCAATAATGTGTAAAGGTCTTCCATCTGATTGTTTGTAAAGTCGAGAAGCTTTCTATTTTCAGTAAATTTAATTTGCTGAACATATGTCGGACACTCTATCTTTTTTATTTCCAAATGAAGATCTTTTTCAGCTGCTTCATGGGCTATAGTCTCTGCTTCAATTTCCTCAGTGAGAATCTTTATGGAGGATTGTATCTTCTTGTACTTTTTCCAATCAACATTCACTTTTGCTAAAAACGGTTTCATTGCCTTGAAAAGGGCAAGTACCTTTTCATCCTTCCCTTCTGTCTGTTCTGGATTTTCTCCTATTTCTATGAGAGATTTCGTTATACCAACTCTTCGCTCTCTGTCAGGAATAATTGTCGACATTTTTGAAATCTTTACCAAGTCATCATCTATTTTTTCTTGTTTTCCAATAAGAGTTTTTTCTTCTTCTTCAAGGAGTTTCTTTTTCATTTCGATAGATTTTGTTAAATCCAGAGAAAAAAGACTGAAAGTATTTTCAAAACTTCCTTTTTCCGTAGATTCTTCTATAGAGATTTTACCAGAAGAAATCATCTTACAATCAATAACTTTCCCTGTTATAACAATCTCGTCGGCAATAATAATACAATTAAATACGCTTTGGGTAATTTCAACACGTTTCGCAACGATAATCGAATTAGTGATTCTTGGAATCCTCACAATTCCTTTTTTTGCCTCCAGATATGCACTATGAGCGTGTCATTCGACGGTAATATCACCATCAGCAGTAACAACGCGCCCCTGAGGCTCTCCGCCGAACTTTTCATTTTTTATACAAAATGGATTACTTCGGCTATTTCCTATGACATTTCCACCCACAAATACTCCTTCTAGACTATGTACATTTGCTACAACATTTCCGTCAATAGTCATTTTTTTGGCTTCTGTATTACAGAGAACATCGGATCCAGAATTATATGCGCGTTGGGAATCTATGATTTTTCCTGATTCTTTCATATTGATTCCATCAGCAAAAACTTGTTCTTTATTGACATGAATTTTACGTAATCGTTTTGTTTTCTTTCCATCCACAAAAGTACTCCATTCATCCTCATTTCAATTAATAACATCGCCTTCTCTCAAAGGAAAACCATCATAAATAGCCACAAGGGAGCTTGCTCCGTTTATCATTTTCACCTCTACCCCGATACCGACATACGATTCGATAGAAAAATCTTTCGGCACTTCTGGATCCACTTGATCACCATGAACAGACCATCCGTTTTCTCCATCTTTTCTCGGTATTTTTTTATATATAACATCGCCTTCGTTGACTTGTGCACAATTTTGCTCATATACCTGAAGATCAACTCTCGGACCGGTATTCTTGATTCCGAGTTTCTGACCAAAAAATACTACTTCTTCTAAACTTGCATCAGTTCCAGGAGTTGGTTCCATTCCCTCTGCTACTATCACACGAGCTGCTTTATCCTCATCTATCGCTTTTTGTATATCTTTAATCTTCAATCCAAATCGGATTTTCTGATTCCAAATAGCAGCGATAAATTCATCAATATCGATTTTTGCTGGAATTTCTGTTATTTTCCCATTCTCTCAAACCTCTTCCAGAAAGGCTGGACCAAAAGAATATTCTGCACTCATTTCCTCTGTTACTTTTACTTCTCGATACAGTCAGATTCTTTTTTCATCGAATTTTTCAATACTGGAAGCGATTTTTATTTCAGCAGATCCACTGGTATTTTTTATATTTTCAAGAACAAATTTCTTGGTTTTTTCGAAGCTATAGAGAAGATTCGAAATAAGTGTATAGTTAGTATCTCTGAAATAATGTCCATTCTCAAATATATAATTTAAGAAAGTAAAGAAAATTTCACGGTTCACAAGATTTTCGATATTCACAAATATTCCATTTTCTTTTTGTACAACAAAACTCGGAAGTCGTAAATCTTCAGATATTTCCTCAGATAAGATGTTTTTTACTTGATTATTCGTAGATTCAACAGTGCTATTACTTATCGCATCCACAGATGTTACTATTTTTTCCTCTGAGAAAATAGGTATGTTTTGATTATCTGTTTCTTGATTCATATTTTTATAAAACTAAATAAATATGTTAGATAAGCATTCATTATATACAAAATGATTTTTTTGTCAAAAAAGGCACAGTCATTAGCCCACAAAAATATAAAATATAAAATAATCTTTATTAAAACTTAATTTTTCTTTAAATTATTCCTAGGTCCTATTTAAGAAAATTCATTTTCTCCGAACGATTATATATATTCCTCAAAAGAATATAAACCCGAGGATTCCGGCTAAAATCGAAACCTGCATAGGAGAAATCTTGGAGGATTCGGAATCTGCTGACGAACGAGAAAAATCTTGTCATTTTATGACCAATGGTTTTTCGGTTTTTACGGAAGTTATTTTCTGAGTTTTCGTATTCTTTATGTTTCCGAGTTTACTGACTGTAATCGGAAAATATTCTTCACGAACATCAAAAGTTTTCGTATCAAGAATCCTGAGCATCACGTTGTATTTTCCTATGAGAAACTTCTGAGATAACGGATTCGCTCCATAGAAAGTTTCGCCATTTCAAAAATCCCAGAAATAAACAGTATTTTTCCGAATTTTCCCGGCGGTAAAATTCACACTGCAGGTCGTTTTCGTCTGGCAAGAAAAAGCATCTCCTACAAGTTGACGATTCTTGGAAAGAGCTCATTGGAGAGTAATCTTTATTGAATCGAACGAAGTTTTTTCTTTATTTTCAGCAGACGAAAGAATATTTTCATTTATGGTTTTTATGGAAAAAATATCAGTATCCAGAGATTTTACCACGATTTTCTTTCTTTTAACCAGATTATTTCAAGAATTCGTTTTCGTATCGTATATCTCGGCAGAGACCCTATTTGAAAATCCTAAAGTTTTATCGCGATAATTGAAAATATTTCCCCGTTCGTATACTCGAAGTTTTACCAGGAATTCTCCGATTGGATAGCGAACATATCATGGATTACATTTATTCTCAGTTCACGACGAATAGGAACCGCCCGGAAAATCCCAATGACACATTTCCTTCGATCCAAGGACTTTGTATTCGAGATTTATGGAACAATTTGTTTTTATACAATAATTCATTTCATCAAGTCCGGACTGAACTACGATGGTAGGATCAGTAATATATACAGGCAAAGTAACACTACTAGAAGATGATATTCCTCCTCATTTGACAGAAGAAGCTATTGGTAAAGTATTCGTAAAAGGAAGTGTTTTTTCACGAAAATTAATCGTATTCCCTTTTTCATATACACGAAGCGTGATAATAAAGTTTCCGACCGGATAATGAATATATCCTGGATTACAATTATTTTCCGTTCCGGCACTGTAAGTTCCGCCGGAAAAACTCCAGAAACACATCTCTTTTGAATCTTTTGGAATATATTCCAAATTTATAATACAATCTATTTTTGTACATTTGAAACCGGAATCGATTCACGATTGGATAACGATTTCTGGTTCGGTAATAATCAAAGAAGTACCGGTATTCATAGTAACTCAGGAATTATCCAAAATCCCCGAATTACTCAATGTTCATGAAGAAGTATTTAGTTGAACAAATCATCGATGGATTACAATGGTTCTTTCCGAAAAAATACTGGAATCCGTCTTTTTTATTATCCGAAAATGAACGATAGAGTCGGAACTTCCAGTAAAAACAATTGTATTCGGATTACATTTCCCCTCTTCTCCAGTCGGATTTTCAAGTCAGAAATCGATCGAGCAAAGGAAATCGGATAAGTGGAATGAACCGGTAAAAGATGGGGATAAATCAAAATTTACTTTACAATCCGATTCGGTGATATCACACATGAATTCGGACAAAACAGGATTTTTATCGGTGAAATAACTCGGTTGTTGAAGAGAAAAGATGATATCCGGAACGGGTTTTGGTGGAGATAATGTACGAAAAGTTCCCGTATCAGAAAGGATTTCCCCAGATCATACTAATGGGACAAAACCTATACGATATGAGTAATCCATATCTGAGAGAAGCCCAGAGAATGTAAATGAAGGAAAGGAAACGACATCTGTTAAAATCAACTCCCCAGTTCCGTAATATACAGTACCAGTCAAATTTGTAGAAGAAAGGATGATACCTGAAAGAACAGCGCTATCATCAGTGATGGAAAAGATATTTCCTGAAGAAACAAGGAAACTTGTCTCAATCAGAACTCCGGAATTATCGAGAGCTCCTGTTTCAATCAGAACTCCAGAATTGTCCAAAGTTCCCGAATCTGTAATGGTTCCCGAATCGCTTAAAATTCCCGAGAAAGTTTCCGTTGAAAGATATCACGAATGAATAATCAAAACTCTTTCCAAGAATATATTCGGATCAGTTTTTTGAATTATCTTAAAGCGCACGGTATAATCGGAACTACCAGTAAAAATAACCGTGTTTGGATTACATTTCGCTTCTTCTCCGGTCAGATTTCCGAGTCCGAAATCAAGTAAACAAACAAAATCAGACGAATGAAACGAACCAGTAAAAGATAGTGATAAATCAAAATTTACCCGACATTCAGATTTTGTAATATCGCAGGTAAATTCCGAAAGAAGAGGATTTTTGTCCGTGAGATATGTCGGTTGTTGGAAAGTGAAAACGATATCGGGAACAGTGCTCTCCGAAGCAAAAAGCGGTAACAAAAGATACGAGAAAAAGAGGAAAATAAATATTCCTTTTTTAGAGAAAAGTTTATTTTTAATAAAAGAAAAGAACATAGAAAAATGTATATAATTTAAAGTATGCTACTTATACTTTTTCAAGGAAAGAAAAAAACGGAAAAAGGAAAGAAATAAAAATAGGACCGCATTGCGCGATCCTATTTGGAGGAGAGATTTCCAGATTCGAAGTGAATCGAACGGGAAATTTCAGAGAGATTTATTTATGTTTAACGATGAATATTTTATCGGGATTCATACCGGCACGCCATGGAAATAATCCAGGATTATTAGTACAAACCAGATACAGAAGAGAAAACTTCCGATAGAAATACCGAAATATTTAAGAATGAGAAAAGTAAACATTTTATTCCCTTTTTTACAGAAGATTCAGGTACATTTTGTGGTATATTTCCGAAAGATTCTCGATCTTCAGATCGCAATTTTCCGGAATGCCGGTGAACTTATGCAGGTGTTCCCAGAGAAGTTCTAGAGTTTCTCCGGACTCGGAATATATGAAAATTCGCATATAACCGAGCTTGGCATGAACCAAGAAAAGAACTTCGCTTATTTGTCCCCGTCCATTCGTGTTACGAAAGTTCAACGAATGCCACTTCCCTTCCATCCAATCCATATTTTTTTCTATGGAATTAATGGTTTTTCCGGAAACCACCGCGTCGTTTGCGACTTTTTTAAGCGAACGGTACGTCTCGTCCGCTTGGGTATTCCAAGGTGCCGAAAAAATAAAGAATATTCCCTTGAAAATTATCTTTCCTACCCAGAATACTCCGATGAAAATGAAAGCTGTGATTGCCAATGTTTTGGAAAATTTTCCGGACAGAAAAGCTTTCTCGAACAGTTCGGTAAGTATTCCTGCCTGCAAATAGCTTTTGAATTGCGACATAATATTCTCCTTCGTATAGAAAGTTAAAGAGCAGATTTTATTTTTGCGAGATTACTATAGAGCTTTCCAGAAAGAAAAAAACGGAAAAAGGAAAGAAATAAATAAAGGACCGCATTGCGCGGTCCTTTATGAGTGATGAATCTCCAGATTCGAAGTGAATCGAACGGGAAATTTCTGTTTAGAGATTGGTTTGTATTTTTTGTGAATTACCACATGAGTAACATTCTTCATGTTTTGGAACATCCTCTGATGCGGATGTAAGCGGTTTACTAATTACTCGCGGAATCCCTGAAGTCGACCAGACGATACGATTTTCATTGCCGAGAGAAGGAAGTAAATGTTCTTGATCCAAGAGAAGGATATCGAGTGTTTTCCGAGCAGCAATTGCTGCCAAAAAACTTTGATCGATGCCGAGCCCTGGCATAGAACGAACATCTCTGTCGGATGCGCAGTCTATTTTTTCCAAGGTGTCCACATATTTTTGTATGAATCCTTGGCGTCCTTCATGATGTGCAAAACAACCATAACAAGCAGCCCATGGAAGATAAGAGAAAATTTGTCCTCCAACTCCTTTCGGGAACATTGTTACAAATACAGCCGGAGTGTTCGTTTCCACACATACATCATTGATAAACAAACGGGATGAATCCGTATCGGTTGCGATAATGACTGCATCCGAAGTAGAAACAATCGATTGAAACTCTTCCCGATGTTTGAAAATATCCCAGTTGTAAGCGAGAATGCTTCCTTTACACACAGGATTGTGTTCCACGAGCAAATCCCGTACTGCTTCGGCCTTATTTTGGCCGATGTACTTCGATCCGCAAGCATGACGCACCAGATTTCCGACTTCCAGCGTATCGAAATCGATGAGATTTAGACGACGTACACCGGAACGAGCGAGATGGAGAGCGATTTCCCCACCGCCGCCGAGACCGATGATAGTCACTGTTTTGTCGATTTGTCCGTAGAGAGTGTTGGTGCGCGGATTTTTTGACGCCTCATATACATCCTCTTTCGGAATTTTTTGTTTGTTTTTCATGATATCTCCTTATAAGATAAGTCCTCAAGAGAGATTAATCTTTATTGAGGACTTATCTTGTTAGAACGACTGCTCAAGTGTACTTGTATGATTGAGTGAATCTTGAACTTCTTTCGGAGCGGTTCGTACTGCTTCGGAATCAGCATCATAGATTGTCCCTGTTGGCGCAATCATAAGCTGTCCCATTCCATTTTTTGCCCGCTCCAACATCTGTACAAGCTCATTTTCCTTTGCTTTGGTCATAGTCTTCCTTGCACCGGAAACACCAAGACCCGCATCTTTTAATGCTTTTTCATCGTAACTCATGATAATTCTCCTTTAAGATAAAAGTATTGCAATTTAAAAAAAACAGATACTTGTTATACTTCCCGCAGACACCACTTTCCTGTTTTCTGCCACAACTCATACGCTTGAAGCCATTTCGCAACCGTATTTACGATGGTAGTAGAGGAGAGATCTGGTGTCCATGGTTGCCCTACTGTGTCGTCTGGTTTGATAACACAGAGCGCTACGCCATTTCTTTGAATCCCACGATTATGTGGAATACTTTCCGATTTACACTTCTGTACTATTTCTTTGTCCAGAACTATAGGAAGTGGTGGATAATACGGATAACTACTGGGAAAATAAATCTGGACATGATAAACATTCCCGATGTGCGTAATGAGAAAACCATCAACATAAAGAGCATTGTCTTGTTTATCGATATAAAAATCGAATTGAGGATATTTTGACTTCATCAATCCGATTTCATAAGCAAGGTCTTTTATCCCTTTTTCCCCGCGAGAAACTACCCAATTTGCATTGAGTAATTCAGGACGAGTATCTATATATCGAAAAACAAACTCCAAAATTTCCTTTGAGAGCTGAGCCATAATATTTCTCCTTCAAAAAAAGATAGTCATAAAAGAATTAACGACGTCCTGGTGATTTTCCATCCTGAGCATCCTGTGATCGTAAGAAATTCGGATCAACAAGACGTTCAACTCCTTCATTCACGAGATTTCTAAGATTTCCTCGATTTGGACTAGGCGAAGGTTGCGATGAACTTTCAGTCCTTACCGGAGTACTCTGTGCAAAAGTACGACGTGGTAATTCAGTTTGTACTACATTTTCATATCTGCTGACTACAGTGGAAGAACTGCTTGAAGAAGAATCCTCATTGCTTAAAAAAATCACTCCACCGATGATTATAATAATCATCACTTTCCAGAACAATGAACCATTATTCGTATCTGGTGCTTCGGTTATGATTTCTGCGACAGCAGGAGCAGGAGCGGCTACTTCTATTTTCCGAAGTCTTTCCAGGCGAAGATTGTACTCTTGGATATTATTTTGAATTATTTCCAATTCGCGTACGATTTGCTCTGGATCTTCGGCCGTATCAATCTGCGAAACGAGCTGTTCCGCCCTGTTTTTCTCCTGTATCTTCATAGCTTCCAATCCCTGCACGTCATCAACAGAATCCATCGAGGATGCTGCCAATGCGAAATGAGAGGAAAAACATACGAAGACAAGAAAACAAGATACGATGTATTTTGATAATGTATTCCGAGTCATGATGTTTCTCCTTTCAAATTTGATGAATTACATAGATTGTATCGATCTGAGAAGATTCTGGGCTTTTTGCCGAGAAACTTCCCTCTTTTGTTTCGTGGAATCCTTGGAAAAAACAATATTATTGTTATCTTCTTTACATGTTCCCGATATCCATGATTCATTTCCTTCACGACGCTGACATCTGCCGTTCAGTTCATTGTTTTCCCATGTACCGAAAAGCATTGTTCTATTTTTCCAAGCAAGCGTACCCTCTCCATGACGATAACCTCTTGAGAAGTTTCCCGTATAACGACTGTCATTCTTCCTGTATATTATTGTTCCGTAACCGTTGATACAGTTTCCAGAAACACAAGAAACATCGGAAGATACTTTTTTCTGTTCCATGGAGGAACATCCAGAAAGTATCAAGACGAGTACGAGCAAGATAAAGATTTTCATGATATTTCTCCTTTGCTGTATTTGTAAGAATGTTAAAGAGCCGATTTCATCCAATCAATTACTTGAATGAACTTGTTGGGAGTGTATTTTTTAATACAAAGAAAAAAACGGAAAAAGGAAAGAAAAATCCCAGACCGAAGTCTGGGACAGTGTTTCTAAAGAATCGAGAACTTTCCAAGAAATAATTACTGCCGGAAAGTTTCATCGATAAAACGAATTATTGATTTTTCCAAATTTCATATTTATGAAGCCATATAACAGCGGAATCCAGAGCAGTGGTAGCAAGATGATCTGTTTTCCACTTTTCCCCTATATCCGTGATTCGCATTGCTACGCCCTGTTTCTGAAGCCCGAAATTACTCGGAAAATCATAGGTTCTGTTGCGATAATCCTGAATGATATCATCGTCCATAACAACAGGGAGTGGTTGGCAGTTTGGATAAATTTCCGGAAAATAGAGACGGATTTTGTACGCATTTTCACTCGCGGTAAAAAGAGTGCCATGAGCATACAAAGTTCCATTCTCTTCACTCCGATCGATATAGAAATGAAATGCTTCGTATCGTTTCTGAAGATTGGCAATCTCCCGATGCAACCTGGATTCCTGATTCCTATCCTCTTTTACCCAATTAGGCAAAAGATCAGACGAATAAGCCTGTAACATAATATTCTCCTTCGTATGAAAGTTAAAGAGCAGATTTTATTTTTGCGATGTTATAATAGAACTTTCAGGAAAGAAAAAAACGGAAAAAGAAAAGAAATCCCTCAAATTACAATAATTTGAGGGATTTCTAAAAATAAAGGAACGAGAATTATATAATTCTATACTGAAGAGGAATGCAATCTGAAATTCGATAGTTGCTATTTGTTGCATTACGATGTACTTTCCAGAAGGAAACAATGTAATCCCTCTGTCATCCGTATCAACTTCTTCTAAGAATATAGGAATTTCTCGGTTTATTGGACTCGTTGATATTCGATGGAAGCTCGTTGATTATAAACCATGTCAGTACACAAGTATTCACCTCTCTTTCAAATCTTCCTATGGCAGCACTTTCATGATTCAGATCCATTGAACTCGGATGATTCAGATATCCTGGATGTTTATGATAGTTATAATAATTTGTAACACCTGTCATCGTTAATTTCTCTTGTCATATTATTCTCGATTCATCTACGGTCTTATTATGAATTTCAGCTATATATTTTCGTTCAAATATGTCAAATTTTGTTCTAAAAAAAGAAGTTTTGTTCCTTAATATATAATCTGGCGATTTTATTGAAAATGAACCACCGGTAAGAGTCATCTCCTCCATAGTCGGATTTACAAGGTTTTCAAATCGAAGAATTCCATCTTGTAATCCATAACAGCTCTGGAACCAATATCCTCCAGTTTCCGTATTATTCTCAAGTACATACGGATGTTCGAGCTGTTGGTACATACTCTTTAAATCCTGTTCATTCACTTCAATCGTATGAAGTGTGAGCATCTCTTGATTCTTTATCTCATCCCTTTTCTTGAGAGTTTCTATGAACATTTTCTCGAAGACGATTGCCGTTTTCTCTGGTGATGTCAAAGTCTCGGTAATAGTGGATTTTTTCTTTTTGTTATCAAACCAAGAAAGTTCTATTTTTCAATCTCTTCCAGGAGATTGTTCATAGGAGGCGATGAATTCTCAGCCGAGAGTCTTTTTCCTGAAGATAACTTTTCAGAAGATATCTTCTGAAAGTTTTGATTCATTTTCGATGACTGTAAATCAAAAATGAGTCTGTGTTACTCTTGTAAAAGTAACGAAACGATTCATTCGTTCTTCCTCTTCATTCGTAAGTTTCTTTTCGACTTCTTCCGTTGGTACTTCGGCTACTTTAGGAGTACTTATCGTTTGTTCCGGAGTTGATCCACTATTATTCTGACCAGAATCCGGATAACATATAATCTCGGATACCTGTGTCGGTCTCGTCTCTCAAACAGGAACTTGTTTTTCCGTAGAAGAAGGTCCGGATTCCGGTACTGGAGCAGGGCCTATGGTTGTTTCTCGTGATTGAACGGTTTCCGATGAGGAAGCAGGAACAGTTTCTGGTGAAACTTTCTTATTTTTGAATTTCGTCCATCAGAACCAAGCGAGTACACCGGTTGCGATGGTTACACCTAATCCTTTCACCCATCCGAATCCATTGGACTCTGGAACAACTTCTGTTGGAATCTGAGGTGACATGACTGTTGCGGGTCCAATTTCTGGAATATTTGTCAAAGGCTCAGAAATATAAGTTCCATTTACTGAGAATTCCGTACCGTACGTTTTCTGTAATATCTCGGCAATCTGTCATTCGGTGAGATGTCAGGCAACCGAATCAACTCCTTGTCATTCGGTGAGCAGATTCATATCTTTCATCGTCTGGACGATAGCACCGTCCGGATTACGAACGAGTTCATATACGGAAGTATTGAGCTTTTTTAATAGACTGGAATGATCTAAATCGATGCCCTGTTTGAGTCCTTCAACTCTTCGTACTGCCTGTTCCAGTGTTATATATCCTTGCTTCGGATAATCCGCTTTGATATCATCGAATATATTCTGTATGAAAGGTTTTGCAATGCACATATAAGCTGAGGAAGTCGGAGTATTATCCAAAATATTTGCCACTTTCGATTTTACGAGACTCATTGTTTCATTGCTATTAGTAGCGGCTTCTACGGCATGAGTTCCACCGATGAGCCCAATTCCTATACCAACCACTCCTGCAATGATTTTCTTCGCAGTCTTTTTTATTTGGTTGGATTTTTTCGCTTTTTCCATTTCTTGCTCAATATCTTCCTGAGTCAAACTCTCGCTCAATTCCTTATGAATATTCCGAAATTCATTCTCTAGATCCTGTGTCGATTCTCCTGAATCGATTCTAGAAACAAGTTTTTCTAATTTATTTTTCGTAAGTTTATTATTTGCCATATCCAAAGCGGCATCCGTGGCTATGTAACCACCGAGCGCTCCGAGAATAGCTCTGGTTGCGATAAATCCTCCTGCAACAACAGTAGCTCCCGTAGCGGTCGCTGCAATTGCTCCTCCGGCAAGTGCTATACCGGTCACGAATCTTGCAATCTTATGTTTGTTCCAGAGAGTTTTGAATCTGTCGTAAACGACCGCGGAACTTTTTTGTTCCTGTCTTTCAAGCATCTTATCGATGTTCTTGATTTGTTCCAAAGCAATCGCTGGAGAATCGATGTCAGTTGTATTATTTTTCATAGTGAATGAATTATGAATAGATAGTATATGTTGAATAGCTAGAGAATATACTCGTCGATGATTTTTTTCTGTTCTTCGGGAGTTTTACGGAAAATAGGAGTTGCGAGAATCTCGAGAAGCTGCTTCGTTTCCTCCTGAATCGCAATTTTGTTGAAAATAAGATCATGATACAGACTGTCGAATACCGAACTGAAGTAGTCATAAGTTGTGCGCATATCGCCGTTCGAATCCTCGATGAGCTCATTTGCGATTCATTTCATAAGCGCTCGCAGATCGGTTCTCGTCTGAGCACGTATGAATTTCACGAGTTTTTCCGGATTCTTGAATCCTTCCTTGTATACCATAATAAAAGTGGGTTGCCAGTTAATGGAACCCACTATATGTTTTGACCTAAAGAAAAAAACGGAAAAAGGAAAGAAAAAATTTAAAACCCTAATATCTCACCAAACAATTTACTGTGTATTCCTTGAGAAATTCCTCACCGAAAAGAAATGGAAGATTCACGACACAATTTACAGAAGAAACTTCTCATCCAAGTCTTTTGACAAGTTCACAAGCTGCTCGAGCTGTTCATCCAGTGGCTAGAAGATCATCGATAATAGCAACTTTATCTCCGGGTTTTACTGCATCGATATTAAGTTCGAAAGTGTTTTTTCCATATTCCAACTCATAATCGATCGATATGGTTTTATATGGAAGTTTTCCGGCTTTTCGTACTACCGCAAGCGGTTTATTGAGTTTATATGCAAGTGCTCCAGCAAAAAGAAATCCTCGTGCATCAAGTCCGATAATGACATCTGCGTCCTGAATCAGAAGAGCCAATTCATCCACACAAGCCCGAAAAACTTCGGGTTTCTGTATAAGAGTCGTGATATCTTTGAAATTTATTCCTGGTTTTGGAAAATCTATGACTTCTCGTATATGCTGTTTATAATCCATATGAAATTATTTTACAATAAGAATTAAAAAAACTTTAACTCGGATATACAAGATTTTGTTCCTTGATATCAAGAAGAATTTCATTGAGATATTTATTTGCTAAAAACTTCGCCATAGGCAAATTCATATCGAGATAATTTCCGCAATCCTTGGCGCTCTGTCCAGGTATATATCACTCGAAATCCTTTATGAATGCAAATAATTCCTGCAATAGTGGAACAATTTCTTTTGAAGAAAAATCTCCATTCAAGAGTAAATAAAATCCTGTTCTACATCCCATAGGACCAAAATATACTATCTTGGAACCAAATTCTGTATGATTTCTGAGAAATGTTGCTGCGAGATGTTCGATTGCATGCATTTCGGCAGTATTCATAACCGGTTCAAAATTCGGCTTCGTCATCCGAATATCAAAAGTAGTAACAGTACTATTTCCGACATTATCCTTTCTAGATACATATACTCCTGGAAACATTCGGAGATGATCTATCATAAAACTTGCTATTTTTTCCATATTTACGAGTATTAAAATTTAAAATTCTTTCAATGAAATTGATTATAGGAATAATTCCTATTTTAACAATATTTTTTCTAAAACTTTCAGGCTGTTCTGCATGGCGAAATCGAGATTTCCCATATGAGCATCTATCGCATCATTATCAGCTCCGTCGCTTATGGCTTTTATAAAAATACATTTATCGAGCATATTGTATTCTCGAGCTATAGAAGCGATGGCAAATGCTTCCATTTCTATAACATGAGCGGAAAATTTCTCTCTGAGTTCCAGAACTTTTTGTGCATCGTCGATAAACTGGTCTCCCGTCAAACAAAAAGCATTATTAGATACGGAAAAATCAAATCAATCAATACTGTAATTTTGAGGAGAAAGTATAATTTCTTTTTTAGCGTAATCCAGATGTGGTCCATCGAACGGAAGATACATATCGTGCTGAACTATCTTGGAAACAAAAAAAACATCCCCGATTTTTGCTTCATTTCCGAGAAGACTTCCAGTAATTCCGATATTTATCATATTGCTTACTTGATAATTCTCCAAAACATATGCTGTACCAAGCGCTGCTTGAATCTTCCCGATACCAGCAAGAGCAAGAACCATAGTTTCATTTTCATAAATAGAGAGTGTATGAAATCTCTTCACTTCCTGGAGATTATATTGTTTTATAATATGATCCGCTTCTTCTTTCATAGCAGTAATAATGGCTATTTTCATAACAAAATATCAATATAAAATAAAATTCTCGCCGATTGTACGGAGATTTCCTAAAAAGTCATTTTTTTATCAAAAAATACAGGAAGCGAGAGAATATATTTTGAAATTCTCTTGTTTTTCATACACTATCTTCATTATAGTCTTACTCTTCCCTACTATTATGCAACGCTTTTTCTTCTCAAATCTCCCGCTTGGAAAAAATATCGTTATCCAGGAAGATTCTTTTGTTCATCAGATTTCACGGGTTCTTCGGTCAAGTGTCGGAGATTGTATTATTCTGTTTAACGGCGATGGACAGGAATACGAGTACCGGATTGATTCTATAACCAAGAAAGAAATAGGATTGGTATTTGAGAAATCTTCTACAAATACGTGCGATTCGGGAGTTTCTATACGACTCTATCAGGCAATGCCCAATAAATATGAGAAAATCGAGTATATTCTCCAGAAATGAGTGGAAGTCTGAATACAGGAATTCGTATTCTTTCGGTCAGAGAGAAGTCAGAAACTTTTGATGAATGAGAGGAAAATAGAACGATTCCGGGAAATAGTCCGCGAGGCGACAGAACAATGCGGAGCAAATAAACTTCCAAGTATATCTTTTCTCGAGGAAAAAACTCCCATTCCAGAAGATGGACAATCCTATGTACTTCATACAGAAGGTAAAAACAGTAAACATTTACGCGATATTGGTACGGAGAATTCGCCAATCAACATCTTCATCGGACCCGAGGGCGGATGGTCAAGTGCAGAGATTTCTTCTTTTGAAGAAAAAGACGTTCAACGGATTCATCTCTGAGAACGAATCCTCAGAACCGAGACAACAGGACTCGTCGTTGCGTTCTTCCTGATGCAGAAGTAAACAAAAAAATAGCCAACTTTCGTTGGCTATTTTTTTGTTTTAAATTCCGAGTTTATCACGGAGTATATTAATCTCATAAAAAAGATTTTGATCTTTTTTGAGAATAGTTTCAAGTTTCTTGCATGAGTAGAGAACAGCACTATGATTTCGTCCGGAGAAGATATTTCCGATACGTTCATAGGTATAATTCATCCGATTCTTGAGGAGATACATAGCCACCTGACGTGGAATCATATTTTCTTTCTTACGATCATCTCAGAGAATATTTCTCTTCTCTATACCGAAGTGTCCGGCAACCGCATCGAGGAGTTCTTCATAGGTCTTGATGGAAGCTGCCATCTTCTTGGTGGAATTTCCGATGAGAGAATCGGTAATGGAAAGTTTATTGAGTCGTCGTGCGACATTATCAATCGTTGGAGGGATATTATGAAGCTCGTATTCGGCGATTATCTGATTGAGCACTCCTTCTATCTCTCGAACGTTCGCACCGAGGTTATAGGCGATGAATTCGGCTACTTCCTGGGGGAGGATAAATTCTCGTGCGCGAGCTTTTTCCTGAAGGATAGCCAGACGAGTCTCGAAATCTGGGATTCCGATATCGACGATGATTCCCCATTCGAAACGACTTCTGAGTCGTGGCTCTAATGCAGTGAGTTCCTTTGGTGGTTTATCTCCTGAGAGGATAATCTGCTTATTGTTTTCGTACAGTGTATTGAAGATGTTGTAAAGCACTGTCTGAGTCTGATCTTTTCCAGCGAGAAACTGCACGTCATCGATAATGAGAACATCAATGGATTGGTATTTTTCCTTCATACGATCCACGGTTCGTTTCTTTACACTCTCGATATAATCGCTCAAGAATCTATCTGCCGTTGTATAGATAACTTTCTTATCTTTGTATCGTTCTTTGATAGCATTACCAACTGCTTGGAGGATATGGGTTTTCCCGAGTCCAACGTCTCCGTAGACAAAAAGTGGATTATACGCGCTTCCTGGACGACGAACGACTGCTTCGGCAGCAGCATGAACAAGCTGATTAGATGGTCCGATAATGAAATTCTCGAGACGGTATTTACTATTAATAATTCGACTATTGATTCCTTCTACCATTTCAGTACCAGGAATCTCTTCTTTTTTCTTTTTGGAGGTAAGTTCTTTGTATTCTACGGCACAATCTATAACACTGCTGTTCGATGGATTGTCTATATTCTTATCTACACAGAAATCTATAACGGAAACTGTTGGACTGATTTTCTTGGAAGCAGAGAGGATTTCATTAAAAAACTTATGTGCAAGATTGTCTCGCATAAAACTCGAAACCACTCAAAAAACAATTTTTTCCGGAGTTTGTTCCAAAAGAGATATTCTTTTGAAATACGTGAGGAAATCCTGTTTTCTGAGGGTGGTCGTAAGTTCTTTGATAATCTCCCTGAGAAGAGAAACGTCTATATTTTCCTGAGGCATAAATTTTGTTGGAAATTTTTTCGTAAAATAGAGTCGTTGATGTGTTAGGTTTATTCATTTTCCTCTCAATGTCAAAAGATAAAATTCACTTGACACGGAAAGTTGTATACATTATTTATTCGTTAATGAAATTCTTCCCTTTGTTAAGGTAAAAACAAACGATTTTCGGGACATTTTTCTGAGAAAAAAGACTCGGAAAAATCGCCAAAAAAAATCAAAAAAATCGCATATCTGGAAATTACCAAAATATGCGATTTTATATATGAAATTATCGAACTTCTTTGAGACGAGCAGCTTTTCCTTTCAATCCTCGAATAAAAGCAATATTGCTTCGTCGAACCTTGAAAGATCGGAGAATTTCAATCTTGGAAACTCCTGGGGAATAGATTGGGAAGATTTTCTCAATTCCTACACCGTCAACATCTTTACGAACAGTAATAGTTTTATCAAGAGTTGTTTTTCCATGAGTCTTAATAACAAGACCTTTGAATCTCTGAATACGTTCCTTTGAACCTTCTTTGATTATCTGATATACTTCCACTTCCATACCAGTAGTAATTTCTGCTCTTTCATCCTTAATGGAATCTTGTTGGATAGTTTGAATAAGTTTTGCGTCCATAATGTATGTAATAAACAAAATAAAAATGTGTAATTCACGAACGGGAGAAGTATATAGAAAAAATAGAAAAAGCAAATTTAGTTTTGTTTTTTATCTGTCAATCCTGGGAAAGTTCACTGCTTCTTGTAAAATACTTGATTTGAAGCAAAAAAATCGTACAATCCGAGACATATAATCCTCTTTACTCCCCTATGTTTCATTTTACCAGAAAAACGAACGGTTTTACTCTCATAGAACTTATGGTAGTTATAACCATAATCGGCATTCTTTTTGTCGGATCCTATGTTCCTTACGATTATTACAGCAGACTCTCAAAAGTACGAATCTCGGCAGAGAGAGTCCATCAGACATTGGAAAATGCAAAACTTCTCGCACAAAATGGACTAATTTTCTCGGGAACGTCGAAAAATGCGAATGTTTGAGTCCTTTTCGAAAAACATTCAAACGTTGTCCGTATGTTTGCATTTATTCCTGGAACCCGTTCTATAACAGAAAATGAAAATACGGAGATTCTTAATACTTTCCATTTGGAAGACGGAGTAAATATAACAACTTTTTCTCCGGATAATGATAAAATCTTTGTGGAATTCAGCGCGCCGAAAGGCGAAATGGAAATCTATAGAAATATGACGGAAACCGGAGCAAACTTTGAGATAGGAATCGGATGGAAAACTACAACGAATGGAGCATTGTATAAAACAATAAAAATAGAGAGATAATTTATATAACCAAATACTGAACATATGCGAAAAAATTCCAAAGGATTTACCGTATTGGAACTCATGGTAGGGATAGTAATCTTCACTCTTGGTTTTCTCGGGGCTTATCTTCTTATAGAGAGTGCGAACAGCGTCTCTCTCCAATCGAGAGACGAAATCATCGGATCTAATATTATGCGGGAACAGATAGAGCTTCTGAAGAATCTTCGAGATACCAATTGGATACAATTCAAGAATTGGAATTCCATAGAACTTGCGAAACTTCCGATCGAGATGGATACAACTCTCAAAACGAATACTTACTATACTATAGAAAATAATTTTTCCTGAGAAAAAAACATACGTATTAAAAAGCTCATCAATTTTTCCAATGAACAAAATTCCATTTTGTCCGAATTCCAGAAAACAAATACTTCCATTCGTCTTTGTATAGATTCTCTTGGACGATATACTCACGATTGTAATACCTCCAATACCAAAACAAATTTTGCATCTTTCTTGTTTCTTGAGCCTCTTGTAACCCAAAATACCAATACGAACGTTTCCATTCCGGTAGAAAAGGCTTACAAAGTTACGGTTTTTTTCGTAAGTTTTGCTAAATGATACCGTATTCAGAGTATGAGTACGATTATCACTGATTGGAAGAATCAATAATTCCCATTATTACTTTTTATGAACAAATCATTTTTCTGTAAAACACAAACATCTACGGTCAAAAATCGTACAGCTTTTACACTTATAGAACTTATCGTCTCTATCACGATTCTTTCAGTGATAATGCTTGCTGTATTTGAGATTTACAGCAATATATTACAGATCAACAAACGATTGGAAGTAATGCGAACAATTCAGGAAAATGTCCGAAATATCACCGAACAGATAGCGAGCGATATTCGGGAAAAATGAATCGATTTTACTTATTATGATGGATTTTCTCCAGAAAAAACCAATAATTATACGGGGAATGGGAATATTCTTCTCGCCATCAAATGAGGAGATAAATACTATCCGATGAAAGACAGTGTCAGTGGACCGATTCTCTGTAGCGAAACGGATCAGAAAGATATGAAAATCCATTGTTATATAGGAAAAGAAGATATTTCCGGAAATAGAAAAGCCGTCTCCGATGATCGTGTTCGTATTGAAAATATCCGTTTTTTTCTCTCGGGAAACACTGGTGAATCGTCAGTAACCAATCTATCACAGGAAGGGAAAGTAACTATTGTACTTTCTCTCGGAATCGAAAACAAAGCCGGTGTTAGTAGTGAAATCGCGAAAAATTCCCATATGTCCATAGAAACAACCATAAGCGAAAAAGTTTATAAGAAAAACTAAGGTTATTCGAACTGTTTATTTCCAAGCTTTAGAAAAATGATATACTCCCCTCTTCAAAATAAATCTGGTTTTTCCACTATTATTGCGATTCTCTTAACTGCTTTTCTCACGATTCTTTCAGCGGGTATTTTGAATCTTTTTATGGTAGAAAATAAAATGAATCACTTTCTTTCGGATGGGGTATCTGCTTATATGAGCGCCGAATGAGCTCTGGAATACAGTCTCCTCAAGAGTTCCAATCATCGCGAGGGCTTCTCGGATATTATAACAGATTCCGATAAGGAATCAGAATTACTCCAAAGTATTTCTTCCAAGAAGAAAACTTCTATTTCTAGTATACTTCGAGCTTCCGATACGAGCTATACAGGAACTATCGCACCAGGGAATTTCGAACTCATACCGCTCTTTTATGACAAAGGGGAACGTATCCAAAGTTCTGCTAAGAATCCAAACAAAGACACCTCCGCTATTATAAAAACTATTTCTTTTATCGTTTCGCAGGATGGAAATCTTGCCTGGAATATCATCGGAAATGATTCGACTGGAAAGACATATGGAATTGCTGGAACAGGAGGTGTGAATCAAAGTTTCGGAAATGATTCGAATGCCTATTTCAAAAAAGGCTTCAGCAAACAAATAAATACAAATAATCTTATGACAGCAAATACGCAGATGATTGATCATTTTCTTGCAACTTATGAAAACAACTATCTCATTCTTTCCAATATTTCCGATAATCCTATTACCTATCATATTTCTGGTTCTGATGGATTTACACTTCCAGAACGATCCTTTATTGCTTCCAGTACTGTCGGAAAAAGTAAACAGAATATCGATTTTCAAGAAAACCGTTCCCAGCTTTTCGATATCTTGAAATACAGTATTTTCAATAAACAATAAGAACTTATGAGAGTTTAGGCATAATAGAAAATAGTGTGTGGCTAAAATAAGGAGTATTTGGTATTGTAAAGCCAAATACTCCTTTACTTTTACAAGAGTGAATAAAAGTTACAAGAAAAGATGTAAG
>Ga0100391_1000926_pt1 | contig 33435 bp, 32 predicted proteins | sample CryGeymeta201515_FD_81541 | JGI IMG/M metagenome (GOLD analysis project Ga0100391, IMG submission 81541) | Groundwater microbial communities from Crystal Geyser aquifers in Utah, USA - Crystal Geyser metaG 2015-15 | ecosystem: Environmental > Aquatic > Deep subsurface > Groundwater | place: USA... | reverse complement strand
TAACTCTACCTGTTGCATTGGGAGGAAAAATCTCTAATATTGGTAATGTGTTTGCTCTCCATGTAATTGTTTTTGAGTTGAAATCAAAATCCCCTCCCCCTGTATTTAATGTTGAAAAATCAAATACATCACTTTTAAACACAGCTTTTATAATTCCTTCTCTAATTGGAACTAAAGTATTATTTTTAATTGTTATTGAATATTTTATATCTTGATCTTTTTTAATAGTTGAAGGATAAAAATTTTCTATACTAACAAAAGCTTCCGCTATCCTTGTTATTCCTTCATCAATTCCATATACTACAAACTTATCATCTATAACTTTACCAATTTGTCCTTTTACTGATTTTCTTTCTGATTGATTACCTATTAATTCACCTCTTATTGTAAAATCGTACCTCCCATTACCTTTTAATATTGGTATTTTGAAAACATTATTATCTTTTGATGCTTCTTTTGTTATATCTATAATTTTTAAAGTTTCTGGATATTCTAATCTTAATTCAAGATCGCTTAAGTCTTGACTTTTTTTATTATTAAGAGTTATTTTATATTCAACTACCTCACCACTAGCAACATCAAATGGAGCAGCAATATCTAGTATAATTGGGTTATCTATTATATTAATTTTATACTCAGAACTTTGTTTTAATTTTGTAGGAACTCTTTCAGAGTTATATAAAAAATTTGTACTGATAGTATGAATTGTATTTTTCTCTGCTAATATACTCCCTTTAATTTTGATTAATATTTCTTCTTTTGGATCCATTTTTTGAATCACAAATCTCTGACTTTCTGATATTTTTTCTATATCATTTTCATAAATAAATACTTGTTTATTCATAATAGTATCTGGTAGATTTATATCTATCTGAATATCTTTTATAGAAACATCATTATTATTTTTATATTTAACCAAATATTCTGTCTCTTCGGTAGCAACTAGTGAGGAATTTCCTTCAAAAGAAATTATGATATTATTCTCTACAAACCTTGACAAATAAAATTGATAAACTTGATTAATAACAAAAATGGTTACTATTATTAGAATCCCTCCTCCTAAAAACAATGTGAGTATTTTTTTATATTTAGATAAAAATGGTGTATCAGCTTCTTTAAATTTTTGATACTCTAATTTATCATTTGATAAATTCTGATTGTATATAGTGTATTTAGTTAGATTTTTTCTATCAGAGTCAAGTTTTGCTCTAGTTTCTCTTCTATATATATTTTTTTCTAAATCTTTTAAACTCATTTTATTTAGTAAGATTAGATTATTATTTTAACTCTTCCAATGCTCTCTCTAATTGAGGATCTCTATCTTCTTGATAATCTTCCTTTGATATCTCTATTTTAATATCTGGTTCTATTCCTTCTTTATCAATAGTAATCCCATTTGGAGTCAACCATTTTGCAACTGTATATTTTAATACAGAATCATCATCAAACTCTTTGATTTGTTGAACAACACCTTTCCCAAATGTTTTTTGGCCTATTAATTTTGTATTATTTAAATCCTTTAAAGCTCCTGCTGTGATTTCTGAAGCACTTGCCGAACCTTCATTTATTAATAAAACAAGATTCATATCTTCAAATTGATTATCTTTTCTTGTTTTAAAAACTTGCATAATTTTTTCATCTCTACCTTGTTCAGTAACAACAACCTTATCTTTACCTACGAATAAATCAACTAAATCTACAGATGAATCTAGATAACCACCTGTATTATATCTTAAATCTAATACTACTTTGGTTATCTTTGAATTTCTCAACTCAAGTAATTTTTCTTCTACTTGTTTTGCTGTATCTTTTTGGAATGTACTTACTTTGATAATACCTACATCATTCTTTATTTCAAACTCTACATTAGGAACAATAATTACATCTCTTTTAATTTTTATTTCTAAATTCTCTAAATCTCTTCTAATTGTTAATTTAACTTCTGTATCTTTTTCTCCTCTTATTTTTGTGACAGCTTCTTCAACTGTCATACCTTTTGTACTTAAATCATCTATAGCAAGAATCTTATCTTTTGGTAGAATGCCAGCTTTATCAGCTGGGGTATCTTTGAGAGGACTTACTACAATTAATTGTTCTTCTCTAATACCTATTTCAGCTCCTATTCCTTCAAATGTTCCATTCAGACTATCCATAAATTCTTTATATTCATCTTTAGAAAAGTAAACAGTATAAGGGTCTTCTAGGGAAGAAACCATACCCTTAATAGCACCTTCTCTTAACTTATTTTCATCAAAAGACTTATCTTTATAAAGAGAATTATTTTGTAAAAATTTTGATACCTCTTCTAAGGATGCTGAATAGCTTATATCAGAAGATTCATTCTCAAAAATATTAGTTAATAAATTAGTACTAATATTACTTTTAAAAGATTGACTTGGGTTATAATTAAATATTAATGCACCCAAAAGAAATGATATTGCCATTAATAATAATGTTTGAATAATTGAAAGATATTTCATAGTATTGTTATTTAATTAATCTTGGATTAAATTTTCTAAAAGTTTTCTTAAAATATGTGAAACCATCTTTTATATGAATTTTATAAGCTCTATTAAAGAAAAGTTTTTTAATAAAATTTTCATCTCTACTTGACTTTCTATGATAATGATAAATTTTTACTTCTGGATAATAAATTACTTTATATGAATTTTCCCATAACTTCCAGGCTAAATAAGTATCTGACAAATATAAAAACATATCTTCATCTAAATGACCTATTTCATCCATAACCTTTTTAGGAAACATAATAGCTGCTCCTAAAACCCAATCTACTTCTCTAGTTGTTGTATGATCCCAATCCTTCATTGTAAAATAACTCAACTTTTTCTTTGCAAATGGAAGCAATCCTAAAAAGGTTCTTCTATATAAAGCGATATCTGGTGTAATAAATCTATAAGCTGATTCTTGAATAGATCCATCAAAGTTTAATAGTTGAGGACCAATTATACCAACATCTTTATTATTTTCTAAATATTTAACCATCTTTTCAACTACACCTTCCTTTAAAATTACATCTGAATTTATATTAAATATATATTCAGCATTTGTATGTTTTATAACCTGATTGACTCCTTTTGTATACCCTGAATTATATTTCATCTTAATTATCTTAACATCAGGAAATTTTCTACTAATCTCATATATTGTATCTTCTTGATCTATTGAATGATTATCTAAAAATACTATTTGATAAGGAATAGTTATATTTGATTCAATTATATTTTTTAAACAATATAAAGATAATTCTTTAGTATTATAATTAACAATTGTAATAGCTAACTTGTACTTTTTATCCATAATTTTTATAAGGTTTTTTGAGTTTCCTTAGATTCCTCTTCTTTAGAATCAATAGTTTTGTCTTGATTTACTTCTTCATTAGAAATCTCATTTTCACTTTCTGATACAGTAGCAAATATATTTTGAATGTCTTCCTGAAAAACTGAAAAATTACCAGCTCTAGGTATTATTATATACCCTAAGCCTTCATCCGTCTTAGAAGTAAAAGGTCCATCAGCTGAAGTATCATAACCTTTTTCTATAATAGAGTTTAAATCCAATTTTCCAACTAAATCTAATGAACTTTTCATTTCATCAACTGACATATCTGTCTTTACATGATTTCCCAAAGATTCCAATGTTTCCAATAAAAATACTGGATTACTAAAAATGCCTTTAGCTTCAGCTTTGTCTTTTATAGCATTAATAACTTCTCTTTGTCTTCTTGATCTATCAAAATCATTGGTACTTAGTCTTGCCCATACATATTTTAAAGCTTTATCACTATCCATTTCATTTAAACCTTTTTTCACTCTAATTCCACCTTCATAATTTGGATCATAAAAGTCTTCAGCTGCATCCACAGTTATACCATCCAAAGAATCAATAATCCCTTTAAAAGCGGTAAAGTCTATGGTTGCACCATAATGAATCTGCATTCCTGTAGTCTCTGATAAAGTACTTTTTGCAAACTCTAATCCTTTATCACCATTATCTTGACCAAGAGCATGAGCTGCATTTAATTTAACAAATCCTTTATATCCAGGGATAGTAACTCTTAAATCTCTTGGGATAGATATCATAGCTGCCTTATTTGTGTTTTGATCAATAGATAATATTATAATTGAATCTGTTAATGTTCCTCCGTTAGGATCATTTTCACCTCTCATACCTAAAATTAGTATATTTGTTCTTCCATTTTCATTAGCTAATAGATCTTTTTTTCCTGGCAAAAAGGTTTTAGCTGTCTCAAAAATAGAATTAGACTCACCAGTTATATTATTTAAAGTATTATTAGCTCTATTTGCAAAAATAAAGAATATAATCCCTCCAGAAAAAATTAAAACCAAAATACTTGTTACTATAAATTTTTTCCAAGTCCACTTAGTTAATAAACTTTTTAACTTATTTTCTTTTTTTAACATAAATTTAAATTGATTCTAATATATTTAAAGTTTCTTTGGCTGTCTTTTCCCAAGAAAATTCTTGCGATCTTTGATGACAATACTCTTTAATTTTATCATATAAATCTTTATTTTTTAATACTGTTAAAATTTTTTCTTTAATATCTTCTGGATTTAATGGATCAAAAGTAAGATTGATGTCTCCAACAATCTCAAGTAAGGATGGTGTGTTTGATACTAAAGTAGGTAATCCACAAGCTCCAGCTTCTAATATTGGCAATCCAAAACCTTCGTATAAAGATGGTAATACAAATAATTTTGCTCCCCATAAAAGTGGTACTAACTCTTTATCTTGAAATCTTCCTGTAAATATAATATCTTCATTCATAAGATCTTTTACTTCTTCCATAACTTCATCTATTAGCCAAGCACTCGCACCAGCTATTACTAATTGAATTTCTTTATATTCTTTTTTTAACTCGATAAATCCTCTTATCAAATTTTGAACATTCTTACGAGGTTGAACATTCCCCACATAAATAATATAAGGTTTAGTAATTTTATACTTGCCTAAAACTTCTTTTATTAATGGTTTATCTTGATCATTCATCAATCTAAATTTGTTTTTATCTACACCATGATAAACAACACTTATTTTTGATTCGGGAACATTATATTCTTTCAAGATATCATTTTTGGTAGCTTCAGTAATTGCGATTAAGTGATCTGCTTTATATATAGCTTCTTTAACATAAATTTTATGCAAAATCCTATCCTTTAATGGAAAGGTCTCTGGATAATAAAGAAAAGCTAAATCATGAATTGTAACAACAGATTTTTGGTTTTTATCCTTTAGAAATGGTAACATTTGAATTGGCATAAATAAAAGATCAGGTTTATCTTTTTTTAATATTTGGGGGAAAACTCTTTGAGTCCAAGCAAAGGGTTTTGTATTAATAATATGATAAAAATTAGGAGCTTCTATTTTTTTATTTGATTCTTTTGAATAATAAAAATTATATTCATTTTTATTATCAATTTTAGCTAAATTTTTAAAAAGATTTATTATATAAGTTTGATTACCATCTTCTCTTTCTTGAGAAAGATGCGATGCATGAACTGCTATTTTCATATTAATTATAGTTTAAAATTATTCTTATAAATTATAACATACTGAGTTTATAAAAGATAGAATTTTATTATTCTATCTAATAATTTTACCATTTGGATAATCTATAAATTTTCCTTCTTTTATACTAAATTTACCTGAAATAATCTGATATTCAATCCCTGATTGATATTTTCTGACTTTATCAAAATCAATATTTTTTTGAAATAATGACATATTTATTAAATTAATATCAGCTATAAATCCCTCTTTTATTAAACCTCTATTTTGAATACCATAATGCTTAGCTGGTATAGATGTTATTTTAGCAATTGCTTGTTCTAAAGATAAATCTTTACCTACATAATTATTTATATATTTAGGCATGCTATAAAAACATCTTGGATGATCATACAAATTTTTCTCAAAAAAAGTGTCGTCATACCCTACTCCATCTGTACTGATTATAGAATTTTTATTTATAATAAATTTTTTGATATGAATATCATTTATAGAATTAATCATTACTTTAACTCCTCCTTCAGAAGCTATAATCAAATTCAAAATAGATTCCTCTATTGACACTTCTTGATTTTTAGATATCTCCTGAATTGTTTTTTTAACAAAGTTTTTTCCTTCTCTAAATTGAGATATTACCATAGATGAGTAATCTACATTGTTCATCTTCATCTCGGCAATAACTTTTTTCCTAACTTCAATATTATGTAACTCTTTTAACATATCATATCTACCGTTTTTTGTGAGCCATTTTGGTAAATGTATATATAAAACTCCATTATTATAATTATAGGGAAAAATATCAAATTTAATTGGTAATTTATCTTGGTCAATAGTATGTGACAACATATTATAAACTTCATCAAAATATTTCCAATTTTTTTTACCTAAAATTTTTAAATGACTAATCTCAGTATTAACTCCAGTTTGTCTAACTATATCTATAACCTCTTGAATTGCACCAATAATATGTTCAGATTCATCTCTTAAATGAAATGTTAGGATTTTTTTATGTTTCTTCAATATCTGAGCTAACAATAAAAGTTCAGTTTTATCAATTAAATGTGAATGAGTAAAAGACAATCCTACAGATACACCTAAAGCACCTTGATTCAAACCTCTTTCTATAAACTTTTGGATATAATCTAATTCAGTGTCCAATAAAGGTCTAATCTCATCCTTCAAAAGTCCTCTTCTAACAGTAGAATATCCAATTAAAGTTGAGTAATTTAAATATAACTTGTTTTTCTCCAATATCTCATAATATTCTTTAACCGAATTCCAGTTGATATTAATTTTTGATAAATTTGTCCATTTTTGTATAGATTTTAAAGAATCTATACCACTTAGAGGAGCTAAAGATCCGCCACAATTACCACCAATAATAGTTGTTATGCCTTGACTAGCAAGACTTTTTAATTTACTTTGGTTAAATATGGTCAGAGATGTATCTGAATGATTGTTGACATCTATAAAACCTGGAGTGAGTAATAAATTGTCGGCATCTATAGTTATTTTTGTTTTATAATCAGTATCTTTACTAATAAATTCTATGATTCCCTGATTTATAAGTATATTAGATTTTGTAATTTTAGCTCCTGTCCCGTCTATAATTTTTGCATTTTTAATTAAGATATCATACATATTATATTTTTTATATTTATAAATTAAATAAATTTTATATTATCCCATTCCTATTATACCTAGAATTAATCCCAATATACTCATAACCCAAGATACAATCCAAAATCTCATCACAATTTTAGGTTCATCCCAACCAATTGCTTGAAAATGATGGTGTATTGGAGCTGATATAAAAATTTTTCTTTTCAAAAATCTTTTTGATAAAAGCTGTAAAATAGATGATCCCCCTTCAACAAAGAATAAAAATCCTATAATGGGTAGTATAAATAAAGAATTTGTTACAACTGAAATAACAGATAATGTGGCACCCAAGGCAAAAGCTCCCGTACCTCCCATAAAAAACCTAGCAGGATGTATATTAAACCATAAAAATGCTGCCAAAGCACCAATCAAAGTACAAATAAACATAACTAAAGAGTATTTTCCTTGAATAAAAGCTAAAACTGCAAGACTAGAAAAAGTAGGTATAATTGATCCAGCTAAAAGCCCATCTAAACCATCTGTAATATCAACTGAATTCATAACAAAAATAACTACTAATATAAATATAGGTATATACCATAATCCTAATTCAAAATCAACTGGCAAACCAAACAATCCCCCCCCAGGGATATGAATTGAAGTCCAATTAAGTTTAAAGGTAAACCAATATGCACCAAATAGAGCAATTAACATTTGTAAAGAAATTTTAATCTTAACTCCTAAGCCTTTAATTTTTCCTATACCTTTTATATTAAAAAAATCATCTAATGCTCCTAAAAATCCTCCTGATACTAAAAAAAATAACGGTAAAAATGTTTCTTCTCTACTCAAATTAAACAAAGTAAATATAGCTGTTATCCCCCAAAAAAGTATACCTGCCATAGTAGGAGTTCCTTTTTTATAAGAATGCATTGACTGGAATATTGGTGATCCCGTACCGTCCCAAGAATCATCTCGAATATTTTTACCTAATTTATTTTTATATAAAAAATTAGTTAATAAAGGTGTAATTATAATACCAAAGAAAAATGCTAATATCGTTATACTAAGTGTATTTATTAAAATTATAACATTAGGAACATTTTGAACTTGAGCTTGCTCTAAAATTTCTTTTAACATGATTTTACTTATATTAATTTTATTTTTCTATATCACTACTATTATTTATAAGAGTTCTATTTCTTAAATCTTCTAATATACTCAATACAAATTTATCAAACATATTCTTTCTATAATCAAATTCTTCTTTTGATAAAATAACATATTTTATCTCTTTTCCTAATTCTGATTCTATTGCTTCTAATAAAGATTCAAATCTTTTTTCATTTAAACTATCTATAACTAATAACAAATCTACTTTATCATGATCTCTTTGTAAAAATGCTCCCATAACAACACATAAAGTTACTATCCCAAGACTATTGATTTTATTGGTTAAATCATCAAAAAATGTATCACTTAATTTAAATATAATAGTTTCTAAAATAGTTATTTCTTCTATAGGAATTAGTTTATACTCTAAAGATTTATCAGATTTATTTTCTTCCAAAATACCATTTTTCACAGCATTTTTAAGCTCTCTTCTTAATTCATTTGGTTGTATTTTAGTCTTATCAGAAATTATATTTATTGCAAAAGATTGATTTTTATTATGTAAAAAAAACTTTAATAATTTTAATTTTTCATATCCCAACAAATATGTTAATGGACCTCTTATGATCATCTCTATATCATTATTCTTATTAATATTTATATATTATCAGAAAAATAAACTTTTTCATAGATTAAAATAAGAATCTTGTATTATTTAAAAATAAAAGAGATTATCTAAATTATATAATCTCTTTTATAAAAGGTCTTTAGTATAAACTAAATAAACTATTTTACAACAACAGTTGCTCCTGCTTCTTGTAACTTTGCTTTGATTTCATCAGCTTCTGCTTTAGCAACTTTTTCTTTAACAGCTTTAGGTGCTCCATCAACAATTTCTTTTGCTTCTTTTAACCCTAGACCTGTAATTTCTTTAACAGCTTTGATAACCTGAATTTTAGAACTTCCTGCATCTTCAATAATAACATCAAATTCTGATTTCTCTTGAACTTCTCCTGCATCTGATGCTGCAGCTGGCATAGCTCCCATCATCATAGGTGCTGCTGCTGAAACTCCTAATTCTTCTTCTAAAATTTTTACTAACTCTGAAATTTCTAACACTGACAAACCTTTGATAGTTTCTACAATTGATTCAAATTTTTTTGGGATCTTTACATCTTCTGACATAATTTTAATAAATTAAATTTAATAATTATTTCGAGTCTCTATAAGCAGATAATACTGTTACAAGACTTCTTCCTGGCTCTGATATTGTTCTTAAAAAACTAGTTACAGGAGCAGCAATGGTTGCAACCAATTGTGACTGTAATTGTTCTTTTGATGGTAATTTTGATAATAAAATAACTTCATTTTCAGAAATAACTTTGTTATCTAATAGTCCTCCTATAACAAGAAAAGTTCCTTTCTTAGATTTCTTTTGAAAATCAACACTAACTTTAGATGCTTCCACAGGATCACTAGTAAAGATAACTCCTAAACTACCTGGTAAAATATCTAAATCAATCTCAACTCCTATAGAATTTAATGCTTTTCCAAATAGAGTCTTTTTAACAACTTTATAGGAAGAACCATTTTCTCTTAAATTTGTTCTTAATGATTGTAGATCTTTAACCAAAGAACCTTGAAAATCAGTAAATACCAGTCCGTTACAATCTGCAATTAAATTTTGCAATTCTTGTAACATTTCTCGTTTTTTTGCTTTTGTTAAAGCCATATATATTTAGATTACTTAAATGGATTAAAAAAGCCCGACCTATTGAGCCGAGTAACATTAAAAATAAATTTTTTAATGCCTATACAAGTCTTATTTTTATTGCTTGTAGTCTCTGGCTATATGCTTTCTATAATAAATATTATCTTAAATTTAATATCTTGTCAAGTGATCATTTACAATATAAGCAAAATAAAACACCTTATAATTTTATAAAGTGTTCTTAATATTTAAATTATTTAAATTTAGCCTTTACTTAAAGCAACTTTCATACCTATAAAAATTAACAATCCTCCTAAAAATTTATTAACTTTATCTTGAAATTTTTCAAAAATCAAGCGAATATTTTTTTGAGTTATCAGTAATGATAAAAATGAAAACCATATCATTGTGTTTAGTATCATAATTATACTCATTATACCCATAATTGACATAGGAGTTTTTGGAGATATTATAACTGTAAATAAACTTAGAAAAAATAATGTAGCCTTTGGATTAAGTACATTAGTTAAAAATCCAATTTTTAAAGAGGATAATATTGAGATATCTTTACTTTTGAATTTATCAGTAACTTGAATTTTTGAAGACTTACATCTTATAGATTTAATCCCAATATAAATCAAGTAACTTGCCCCAAGAAATTTTATTATATTAAAAATAATAATAGACTTAGAAACAATGAAAGCAATACCTGCCAAAGATATAGATATATGAATTAAACAACCTATACCTAATCCAACCGATGTCCAAATACCAGATTTTCGTGAATAAGTTAGTGCATTTCTACATACTATAATAAAATCAGGTCCTGGAACAATAACTGCTAACAAATGAGCCGTAGCAACTGTACCTATTAACGAGAGGTAGTTCATTTATTTTTAAGATATCTTTTAATTTATAAATGTGCAATTTATTTATAACATAGATATTAATTTCTGTCTATTCTTTCTTAATTTAATCTCATTATATATTTAATATTAATTCTATGATATAATAGATATTATTAATTTAAATAACAAAAAAGGTCTAAAGCTCTTTACAATATCCTTATTATTCTGTATATTATTGGTAAATTAACTTTATTAAATTTATGTTTGATCCATTATTCAATTTCCTAATAGAAGGAGGAGTTCCTAAAGATACTATTATAGTATTACTAATGTTCCCTATTATAGCAAGTTTTATTGTTGCTGCAAGACAAATTGTTGGAATAAAAGCTTTTGGTATATATGCTCCTTTGATAATAACCTTTACTTTTCTTGAAGTAAATATAAAGTATGGATTTGCTATATTTATTATGGCTCTTTTAGTTGCATCTCTAACAAGGTTTGTTTTAAAAAAATTTAGTATCCTTTATCTACCTAAAATGGCTTTAATACTATCTATAACTGTCATGACTATGTTTTTTATATTGATTGAAGCTATCTTGAATAATAGAACTATTCTGGTTAATCTTCCAATTTATCAAATTTTGATTATAATCACATTAGTTGAAAAATTTATAAATGTACAAATAGAAAAAGGTTATAGAACAGCTATTGTTTTATCGGTAGAAACTCTCATTTTATCTAGTTTAGGATATTATATTATAAGTAATGATTGGATCAGAGAACTTGTATTTAATAATCCTTTAATAGTAATTCTATTCTTTATTATAATTATATTATTAGGTAAATATGATGGATTAAGAATTAATGAATATATAAGATTTAGAAAATTGATTTCTAATAGATAATTTTTATTATTATGAATATTATAAAGGATTTTATTTTTAGTCAAAAAATATTAGGAATGAATGCAAGAAATCTTTCTTATATTAAGCCTTATAATAAAAAAAAATGGATTCGAATTGTAGATAATAAAATCACATTCAAAAAGGTATTAGAAAAAAATGATATTCCAACACCAAAATTAATTGGACTAATACAAGATTATTCTCAGTTGAATGAATTTGATTTTACCAAATTACCAAAGAGCTTTGTCTTAAAACCAACTAATGGATTTGGAGGTGAAGGAATTCTTGTAATATTTGGTGAGGATAAAAAAGGGTCATCTAGTGGAGAAAGGATTTGGGTAAAAGGAAAAGGTGTAAAAATCACTGAGTCAGATTTGATTAATCATATAAAAAATATTTTAGATGGAACATATTCTAGAACAAATAGTCCTGATATAGCTTTTTTTGAAGAGAGAATAAAAATAACAAAACAATTTAAATCAATTGCTTATAAAGGTATTCCTGATATTAGAGTAATTGTCTTTAATAGAGTACCTGTAATGGCTATGTTAAGAATACCTACAAAAAAATCTGATGGGAAAGCAAATCTTCATCAAGGAGGTATTGGAGTTGGAATTGATTTAGCTAATGGTATAACTACTAATGCCATAATGGATGGAAATCTAATTGAATATGTACCTGAAACAAAAATCATTTTATCTGGAATAAAAATTCCTTATTGGGATAAAATCTTAGAGATTTCAGTTAGAACTGCAGATGCAACAAATATGGGATATACCGGAATTGACATATCTCTTGATAGGGATGAAGGACCGGTTGTATTAGAAGCAAATGCTAGACCTGGTCTTGCTATACAATTTGCTAACCTAGCTCCACTAAAAGAAAGACTTGAAAAAATAGCTAATTTAAAAATAAAGACTGTAAAAAGAGCCATTCAAATATCTAAAAATCTATTTGGAGGAGAAATAGAAGAAGAAGTGGAAGAAATTACTGGAAAAACTTTAATTGGATTAAAAATTAAAACTAATATATTTGGATTAGATGAAAGATACTCTGAAGTTGACACAAAAGTTGATACTGGAGCAGATTCTTCTAGTGTTGATGCTACTTTAATAGAAGAATTAGGTTTTGGGTCTGTATTTGAAGAGTTTAGGCAATTAAATTTACCTAATGAAGTAAATGAGAAAAATAGATTTGAAATTAATAAACTTACAGATAAAATTAATTTAGACCTTAAAAATAACAATTCAGGATATTTAAAAAAAGTAGCCATAGTCAAAGCTGGAAATGGATTTAGCTTAAGACCTTATGTCCAATTAAAATTAAAAATTGAAAATGTTTATATTATATCAACTTGCTCTATCGTGGATAGAAGCCATTTAAAATTTAAAATGCTTTTAGGTAAAAAAGATATGAAAAATTTTATTATTGATCCAACTAAAAGATAATTTATATGAAAATTGAAATTTACACAGATGGAGGTTCTAGAGGTAATCCAGGAAAATCTGCCATTGGATATATAATTCATATATCTAATCAAGAACCTATACGACATGGTGAATATATAGGAATTACAACGAATAATGTCGCTGAATATACAGCTATTCTTAATTCTTTACAAAGAGTTAAACAGGAATTGAATGGGAAAAATTTAGATAAATTAGATATAGAACTAAAACTAGATTCTGAATTAGCTCAAAAACAACTATTAGGTATCTATAAAGTAAAACAAGATCATTTAAAGCTATTTGTTAAATCTATATTAGATATATCAACTGAATTTAAATCAATCCAGTTTATTCACATAAGAAGAGAATTAAATAAAGAAGCTGACAAAATGGTTAATATAGCATTAAATAATCAATTATAATATTAAATTTATCACTATGAATCCTAAAATTCAAAATTTCATTTCATTTTTATTAATAATTTTGTTTTTAATAGTAGCTCCTTCTATAATATTTTATGCTATGGGATATAGATTAAATAAATCTGCTTATCAAAACAAAAATGAACCTATTATCAAGGCAACTGGGGGGATTAGAATAGATACTCCTATTGTATATAATATAGAAATAGATGGTATAGAAAAAAATACTAAGACACCTTTCTTAAAAACTGGATTAGATACTAATCCTATTAATATAAAATTATCTAAAGAAAACTTTTATTCTTGGGAAAAGATTTTAAATATTGAACCGAATATTGTAACTCTTATAAATTCAGTCATATTATTCCCAGAGAATCCTGATTTAAATAATATATCTAACTTAATTTCACCCTCTGAGATAATAAAAAGTTTTACAGAATCCATATTATACTCATCTTCTAATCCAAATTCTTCCGGTCTATGGATATATAATATTATATCTAAAGAGAATATTCCTTTATTAAATAACTTAGAGATTAAAGGAAGTATTGATCAAAAATATGAGCTTATTTATTCAAATATATCAGATCAAATAATTATTAAAACATCTATTTTAGAAAAAGATCAGTATTATTTAATTAGCTTACAGAATGATGAATCTACAACCCCAATTAATATAACAGATTTCTTTAACTATGATGTAAATTTAGCAAATATAGAAATAGTAGACTTGTCAAATAATATTCTTACATATTTACAGGGAGGTCATATTTTCCAATATAACCTAGCTATCAATAAAAAATCTAATATTATATTAAGTAATGTGACAAAAGCTAAATTAATACAAAATAATATATATTACTTAAAGGAAAACACAAATGAAATATATATTTATAATTTAAACAATGATATCTCAACTTTACTAATTTCTGGACAAGAGAGTATAACTCAATTTTTTGTATCAGATAATCAATCTCATATAATATCTATTGAAAATAATATATTATGGGTAAAAAATCTATTAGATAATTCATTAGAAAGTGAAAAATTAGATAATTTAGAGCTTACAAATATTAAGTTTAGTTATGATAATAAAAGGGCTTTATTATATGGAAATAATGGTATATATATTTTATATTTAGATAAATTTGAAGGTTATCAAAACAAAAAAGCTGGTGATTTAGATATTATTTATAAATCAGATAGAAAACTTACTGATATAGATTTTTTCAAAGGATCTGAAGAATATATTACCTTTATAGAAGAAGATATCTTATATTCTATTGAAATTGATGTAAGGGGAGATAAAATAAATAAATATAATTTAGGAGAAGCTAAATCTTATTATCAATTCATAAATAAAAATGATAGTATTTTTATTCTTAATTCTAAAGATAATTTAAAATCTTTTCAATTCCCTATCAGAACATCTTTGTTTTAATATTAATTCTAATGTAAAAAATATTATATTAGTATATTACTATTAAATCTTTAATAAAAAATAATTTTAGCTATTTTGTATTAATTAATAAAAATCTAAAATTAAATAAGCTAATCCTTATTTCTAATCTTTGGAGTTACCCAAAATCCTAAATATTTACCAAGAAACAACCTTATCTGAGCTTCTATAGCTGGTAGAGACCCTAAGAATAAAGCTACAATTGGAATTAAAGCCCACTGTAAATACATCATAATATTACGAATAAAAGAATATTTTTTTGGTTTTGGAGGTAATAGAACTATGTTAATATAAGTGGTAATTATTACTCCTGTTAATGTTATGTTCATAATTGTAGAGACATAAATAGGTAGATTATTAGAAAGAACACTGTCTTTAAATTCTTTCCCACCAAATATTATAGGTGCCCATACATAAAATGCTAATATAATAGCTGAGGTAGCCCAAGTATAATGACCAATAATCATATTAAATATTCTTCTCCATTTTTGGAAAAAAGGAGCTTTTTTATTAATTGCATAAGATCGCATAGTTGTTGCCAAATTTTCTATTCCATATGCCCACCTTCTTAATTGTTTATATTGATTTGAAAATGCCACTAAAGGATTTTTATCTTGAACAGCATCTAGAGAAACTGATAAATGGATAGGAACAACTTTATAATCTCCATTATAAAAATCTACACATTTCCAATATATTACCGAATCATCTGAAACCATGTTAACAGGCCAATAATTAACCTTTATCAATGTTTTAAACATCATTGAGTGTGAAGAAAATGTTACCATTCTGTCAAATCTCACAGATTCCATCATATGCCAAAAACTAGAACTAATAGCAACTACCCTAGCAAAAGCTGGTGCCTCCCAAATATTATTATGATACATAGGTAAAGGCTGATAACTTGCTTTATAAGGGTTATCTTCTTGCATAACTTTATAAGTAAGTCCTGCAAAATAATTAGGACTAACAATAGTATCACTATCAAATACTGAAATAATAACTTGATCCTCTTTTATGTCCAAAGATTTTATTTTATCTCTTAATATCTTTGCTCCAAATGTAGCATTAGCACCTTTTGCTTTCATTTCACCTTCAATACCATCAGGATGATTTGTTACTATAAAATCCTTAAATACTCCTTTAAACCTCTTTAATAAATACTTTTCTTTTTCTAATCTAAAATCACCTTCTCTCTCTTCTGTAGCAATCACAACTATCATTTTATCTAAAGGATAATTAGAATTTTTAATAGCATTAATACTATCTTCTAGAATTTCTTTTGATTCATCATAAGTTAACAACATAACAGCATGATACCAATAATCAAATTTTTCATTATTTTTTATTTTATCTAACCAATTTATTTTCAAATCTTTTTTTAATTCACTATAAGCATATATCAAATGTATACTTAAATAAACTGACTTAAATAACCAATATAAATTATATATTAAAATGAAAATAGCAACCCAAAATGGAACAAGAAGAGATAATATAATCAATAATATAAATGTACCAATTGTTAGTACAGCTGGAAGCATCTCATAGAACCTTTGAATTCTAAGATCTTTTTTATCTTTTGTTTTAGGATCTGGGTATGTATACATATATTAAGAATTAATTGTAATAACTATATCTAAATAAAATCTTATAATTAATAATATTAGTATATTACTTATAAAAATCCAATTTAAAATAAAGTGTTGAGCTAACTTGTTAGAAAAAACTTTAATCTGAACAATACTAGCAAAAAATAAATTTACTAAAGAAAATCCAATAGAAATCCAAATATAATTATTTAAATTTGAGGATTCATTTATAATTGTGGTTCCTTGAAACATATTAAATCTCATAGCAATAACAGAATTGGGAAATAGATTCTCTATAATATTTTTTGAAGTTAAATATAACCAAAAATTTAAAATAATTACAATAATAAAGTAAATGACAATATATCTTCTTTTAATAAAATTACTAATATTATTTATATTATTCATAATGAATTAACTTTAATGTTTAATTTATCTACTACATATTTAGGATTATGTATATTATCATTCATAATTGCTTTTATGTCAAATTCATAGAGTTTAATTTCTTGTGCCTCTAAATTATGAGTAACTTCTATATTTAATATATTATTGCTAATTGACTTTGCTTTAGAGAAAGATAGATTTGGAAAATTTTTTCTAATAAGATTATCATACAAAAGACAAATTGATGTACTATTTACTTTCAAACCTATATCAGTTTTATCATTATATTTCTTATTAATAATTTTCTTAACCCTCATATTTCTCTTTTTTTACAACTTCTGCAAATATCTTACCCCTATATAAATCTACTGATATTGTATCTTTTATTTTCACTTTGTCAATATCATATAAAATTTTTTTATTTAATCTAGTTAAACTAAATCCTATTTTTAATAATTTAACAGGATTAAAATCTTCTATATATTTATTTAAATACCCAACTTTATCTTTATATGAAGAAATTTGATTTGTAATCTTATTATCAATAATATCATATTTAATTTGTAACTGAGATTTATAAGATGATATAATTTCTTTAAATATAAATATATTATTTTGGTACTTTCTCAAAATAATATTATAGTCCGTAATAAATCTACTAATAGCTTTTTCCAAGGAAACTTGTATTACAAATATTTTACTATTGTACTTATCAATATTATATATAACTTTATTATTAACTTGAGAATAAAAATTATCAATCTGCTCTAAAAGAGTAATTTTAGTTGGTACCAATAATTCTGCTGCATTAGAAGGTGTAGAAGCTCTTAGGTCAGATACATAATCTACAATTGTAAAATCTCTCTCATGTCCAACAGCAACAACAATTGGTTTTTTACTTGAAAATATAGCTCTGACTACAGATTCATCATTAAAAGCATGTAAATCATCCATAGATCCCCCACCTCTTGTCAAAACAATAACTTCTATTTCTGGATGAGCATTAAGTTGTTCAATGGACTCTATAATTGTTTCTACAGCTTTTTCTCCTTGAACTTGGGAGTGTGAAAAAAATATATCTAATCCACCTATTCTTTGATTTAAAACTTTTAGGAAATCTTGATAAGCAGCTGCATCACGAGAAGTAATAAGACCAATTTTTGTAGGAAGATAGGGTAATTTTCTTTTTCTTGATGTATCAAATAAACCTTCTGATTCTAACTTTTGTTTTAATAATTCAAATGATTTTAATAATTCTCCTTCTCCTGAAATTTGAATAAAAGAAACATTCAAGCTAAACAATCCTGATTTAGAACTTATTTTAGCATTGCCAGTTAATATAACTTTCATACCATCTACAGGTGAAACTCTAGATTTTCTCAAAGTGTATATTGTAGTAAAACATCTTATTTTAGCTTGTTTAAATTCATCTTTTAAATCAAAAAATATCCATTGATTTTGTCCAAAATGTGAAATTTGTAGAGAAGATATTTCTCCTTCAACCTTAAAAATATCTGTATCTATTTTTAAATTTATATCATCTATAAATTTAGATACACTAAATATCTCATCTTTCGTCACATCTTTTTTAAGATATTTATTAATAAATAAATTTAATTTCTCATCTTTATTTGTTTTTATAAATTCTTTAAAAAAATTCTTAGCTAACTCTTCTTGATCATAAAGTAGAGTTTTAACAACCTCCTTTTTTACCAAATATGATCTATCATTATATAATAAAGGCACAAGATAATCATAGATTTTATCATAACTAAAGCTTCTAAGACATTTTACTGCAATTTGTCTAAAAGTAGATTTTTTATGATAGAGAAAAACTTGAACACTATATATAGATTGATCTTTTTTATCTAAAACTAAATTTTCTAAATATTTTTCTAACTGAATATTTGTCATTTTATAATACCATCTTTATTGACCTAAACTATCAGTGTTTTCTATATTAACATCGGGTTCTTGTGTATTTGGTTGATTTAAATTCAAAGCTAACTCTACTTGAGATACAGCATTCATAACTCTATCTGCATACCATGATTGATTGCAACCACCTACATAACACATTGCTGCTTTTCTTTCTAATTCAATATTTCCATTTATACTTTGATTTCCTACTTTACCAATCAAAATATTACCCATAGCTAGCATAGCATCCTCTATTTTCCAAGGATTAACCTGAGAACCTTTTATAGCTTCCAATTTTTTTTCATATCCTAACCATGTTGTAGGCATAACTTGAGCTTGCCCCATAGCACCACCTGTTCCTGATTTGTATGAACTACCTTCACGAAAAGGACATCCTGATACTGGCTGAGTAACTGAAAGCCCTAATTTAGCAACAATTGATTCAAAAGCAGCTTCTTCTCTTGCCACATTAATTTTTGTATTATTCCCTTCTTTTGCTGCACATCCACTCAATGCATCTTTATAAAAAGATCCTCCTGTACTTCGTCCTAGACCAGATTCAACTTTCATAACACCAACTAGGAACTCAGGCCTAACTTTATTTTCTAATAAGTTTGCATTAATTTTAGCAAGATTATAAGCTTCTTCTAGAGATAATGCATTATCTTTTCCTCCACCTAGTAAATTAATTGTATTTAGGATAGTTTTTCTTTGTTCAAAAGATACTTTAAGTAATTCTTCGTATTTTTTTTGTTCACCTTTAGTTTGGTCCAACAAAGTTTGCTTATCCAACTTAGCCAACTCTAAAAATTTTTTTTGGTCTTCCTGTAAATCCCTCAATAAAATTAATTCTTCCTCTTTCTGGAATAAATGATCTTTTTCTAACAATATCTCTTTTTCTTTAATCTCAATTGTTTTTATAGATTCAGTAATAAAATCTTGCATTACTCCAGATTGCTTAATTGACCCAAGTATTTCTGATAAATTTTTATTTGTAAGAAATATTTGGAATAAATTAATCTCTGGTTGATAATAAAGAGAACTTATATACTCTTTCATCAATATTTTTTTAGAATTAACCATCTTTTCTAAATAAGAAATATATTCTTTTGTTTCTTCTAATTCATTTTGAACAGATTGTATAGATGATATAGTCTTAGACAATTCAATTTCAGATCCATTAATATCATTATCTAAAAGAGACAGTTCTTCTTCTAAAGTTTTTACTTTTAAGTCAAAAACTGACTTCTCTTCTGTAATATTCTGAATTTTAATTGTTTCTTTTTTCAAAGAATCTTCTGCTTGCTCTAATTTGGTTTGAGAAAAAGTAGAATCTACATTAATAATTAACATCCATATAAAGATAAACTTTATTATTAAATTTTTATTCATTTCTATATTTTATTAATAATATTTAGACTAGATTTTATTTCATATATATAGTATAACTTATATATAGATTTTATTCAATATAATTTATTAATTTTATGAAAAATAATCAATTAAAGAAATCACATAGAAAGAACCTATTTAGTAAAAAAAGTATTAAGAAATTTATTATAAATTCTTTTGTATTTACAATGATATTTGCAATAGTTTTAAGTTTACTTTTACCTTCTTTTTTTTAGATTATAAATATTTATTATAATTTATTTTTATCAAAGAAAAAAGCTAACCACTTTTCTCTATTAGTCAGAGATACTTTAATTTCTTCCTGATTGGGATCTTTTAAAACTCTTATTAATTCTTCATCACTCATATTCTCAACAATACTGGCAGGTGAAAGATTAATTACTATTTCGCCTTTATCTTTAACATCTAATTTTTGTTTAACTTCTTTATTTTTATAATCAGGATCATTAATTATTGCTTTTAATTCTTCTAACTTTTGTGATTCTTGGTTTATTTTCTCAATTTGAGATAAAATATTTTGTTTATCTTTAGCCACAGAATAGCTTTTCATATAATTTATAAAGGTACTGTATCCTACAAAACCTATTATTACTATTAAGAATAAAATTATTGTAATTTTAATAGCCTTTTTCATTTAATTTATTATTTATATTTTATAAAAATATTATATGTTGCCGGACTAGGATTCGAACCTAGATTAACAGGACCAAAACCTGCCGTCCTACCATTAGACGATCTGGCAATTATTACATTTTTAATTATAGCAAAAATTATTACAAAAATCAATTAAATTTTAATAATTTATTAATTAGGACAACTAGCTTTATAATAATTCAATGGATTTAATGTTCCTGATAAGCTAGGATTACTATTTTGAGTTATTTTAAAAGAATCATAAATTGAAAAGTGTAAATGTGGACCTGTAGAAAATCCTGAATTACCTATCTTTCCTATTGGTTGTCCTTGACTAACAGATTGGCCAACAGAAACTGAAGCTGATCCAGATAAATGAGCATACATACTGACATGTCCTGAATTATGCTTAACTGCAACCCAATTACCCCAACCACCACCACAACTACTATAAGAATTACCACATACTCCACCATATTTGGCTATAACAGTTCCATCTGCAATTGAGAATATTGGATTACCTCCTCCTCCTATATCAATTCCATTATGTATTTGTCCCCCATAAAAGCCTGTTTTAGCAAAACTTGTCATACCATAACCTTGAGTACATTTATTAGAAGTTGTTGGCCAGACAATACTACCCAAAGGACTATTAGCAGAAGCTATTTGCTTTGCTTGAGATTCTAATCTAGCTAATTCAGCATAAAATTTATTCATCTGATCTCTTAGCTGCTTTTGTTCATTACTTAAATTAGCTAAATTTGCATCCAATTGATTTGTTATTTTTTCAGTAGAAAAAACTTGACTTGAAGTCTTATTTTTTTCATTTTCAGCTGATATTCTTTGTTTTTCTAGATCATTTTTTACTGAATCAAGATTAGATTTTTCTACAGCAAATTTAGATTTCTCATTTTCTAACCAAGTTTTATGATCTATAGCTTGTTTCATTTTTTCTTCAAATTCAGTCTGAACTTGCTCAGAATAAGTAACTTGAGCAAACATATCTGATATAGAGTTAACACTCATAAGATTAAATACTTCATTTTTAAGTAAAGATTGCTTATATACTTCCTGAACCATTTCTCTAATTGTATTTTTTTGATTTTCTAAATTTTGCTCTAACTCTTCGATAGTCATACTTGTTTTTTGTATAACTTGTTCTTTTTCTTGAATTTGACTTCCAACTTCATTAATTTTATTTTTAATTGCAGATATCTCAGAGTTCAAAGTAGATATTTCTGATTTTAGTTTATTTAATTCAACTTCTTTAGCTTTCTTATCTTGCTCTGTTTCTGCTTTTTTATTTTCTATTGCACTAATTCTATTTTGAATGTCTTGAATCTGAGAATTTTTTTGATCAATATCTTTTTGAGATGCAGCATAAGTGAAAGAAAAACTTAGTAAAAACAAACCTATAACCAGAATTATTTTTGTAAATTTTATCATAAATATTTATCTAAATTTATTAATTGCTTTATCTATTCTATTGATACTCTCTTTTTTCCCAATAATATTAATTATTTCAAAGGGTGATGGGGATTGTGACTTACCTGATAAACAAACCCTCAATGGCCATAAATATTCTCCAAAATTCAAATTATTTTTATTGAGTTCTGACTTTATTATATTTTCTATCTCTTCAAATCTACTTTCTTCTGTATTAGTAATTATATTATAACACCATTTTAAATTTTTGACAATTTTTATTTCTTTCATGTCTTTCCAAATCAAAATATTTTTATCATAATCTATTTCTTTAACTAAAAATTCTAAGCCATTTCCTAAATCACTAAATTTTTTTATTCTATTACATTCCATTAAAATTAACTTTTGTAATTTATCCTCTTCTAGGTTAAGTAAATCTTTATTTATAGATTTTTGTAGAAATTCTTTAGCAAATCTAATTTTATCTTGATCAAGTAATTTTTTAATATATTTTGAATTAATAGAGTCAAGTTTTTCTATATTAAATACAGCTCCACTTTTTTGTACTCTTTTTAAACTAAATTTTTGGATTAATTCACTAATCGAATAATCTTCTCTATCATTACCTTCATTCCATCCTAATAATGCAAGGAAATTAATTAAAGCTTCTGGTAAATACCCAGCTTCAATATATTCATCAACTGATGTTGCTCCAAATCTTTTTGACATCTTAGATCTATCAGGAGCTAAGATTAAAGGTAAATGAGCATAATTTTTTCTAGAAAAATCAAGAGCTTTATTAATTAAAATTTGCTTTGGTGTATTAGAGATATGATCTTCACCTCTTATAATATGAGTAATTTGCATTAACTCATCATCAATTACCACTACAAAATTATATAAAGGCTCCATTAATGATTTAGCTATCACAAAATCACTCAACAGTGATGTATCAAATTCTATCTTTCCTTTGATTTTATCTTCAAACCTTATAATTTGATTCTCAACTTTGAATCTTATAACTGATTTTTCATCTGGTGCCAACTTTTCATATCTTGATTTGGGACGAAATACAAGAGTTTCTTTTTTATCTTTAGCCTCTTGATTTAATTCATCTAACTCTTCTTTTGTAGTATTATCCCAATAAGCTAATCCTCTTTCTAATAAAATTTCTAAATATTGTTTATAAATTTCTGTTCTTTCACTTTGTCTATAAGGACCATAATCTCCTATTTCTCCTTCTAAAGTAGCTCCTTCATCTGGATTTAGTCCAAGCCAAGCCATTCCTTTTAGGATATCGTTTTCAGACTCTTTTGTAGATCTAATTTTATCTGTATCTTCTATTCTAATTACAAATTTACCTTCTTGATTTTTAGAATACAAATAATTAAATAAAGCTGTTCTAGCTGTTCCTATATGAAATTTTCCCGTTGGTGATGGTGCTATTCTTGTTTTTAGCATAAATTTTTTAGAGTTAAAAATATTATTATAAATATATACAAAATATAATTTTTATAATAATTAAGTTTATAAAATTATTATACTTTAATTTTATAAATTAGTCTATCTAATCTACTAGATTAGATATATCGAAGACAAACCAAATTATAATAGAAATTAATTAAGGTTTTTCTTTACATTCTTATCTCTAGTTTCAATCACAAAATTATAAACCCCACTAATAACAGTTAAAGTTAAAATAACAAACAAACCTACAATCATCGTTGGTAAAAATACCCCTTCCCTTCCTCTATCAATATATATCGGTAGGTTGAAAAAAATATGTGTAGCTAAAAATGATGCCGAAATATAAGAGATAAAATAATCATTTATTGATAGTGACTTAGAATATAATTTAACTCTTTCTACTAAAGTTACAGTGTATATCATAAATACAGCTAAAATAGCTAGTATAAATATCACAAACATTATAAATGTTGGGTCATTGCTAATATTATTTTGTATTAAACCTTCAGGATTATTAACTCTATGATAAAAAATCTTTAAAGCTTCCATATCAAACACTATCAATATAAAATAGCTAGAAATTATTAAGGTTATATTTTGCATTAAAGTTAACTTGGATGATGGATTTTTTAATAAAGAAAAATCATCTGAAGGAAGAAATTTTGAAAATGTAGGAAAATATTTAGATGGTTCTTTTTTTGTGGGTTGACCCTGCTCTCTTAATTCTATATTAGTCTGTCTTGTGTATACAATAAGCATAATAATTCCTACTGTTAATATAACTCCTGTCAATATCATCTCAACATCTTTAATTGGAGTTAAATAATATACAATAAAAATAAGTAAAGATATTATTACATATATTATTCCAATATTTACAATTAATTTTCTTTTTTGTAAAGAATCATTTATTTTAATGTCTTCATTAGTTATTTTATTCATATAATTTTATTATTTGATAATTTATTTAATAATTAGTTTAAAACATTTTATATTGTTTCAATAATAATATTATATCATATTATTGAAATGTCATACATAATATTTTTAGAATTACTAGATTTTTGTTTATGATTATAGTACAATTATTAAATATCCTTATTAAATTTAATCAACCAAAACATGACATACGGTATATTATTTGCTGGAGGTAAGGGATCTAGACTAAGTCCTATCACAGACTCTATTCCAAAACCATTAGTTAAAATAAAAAACAAAACTTTATTAGAAAGAAATCTAGATAATATCTATGATATTGTGGATGAATATATTATTGTAATATCTTATCTTGGAGAAAAGATTATAAATAGTATCGGAGATTTTTATAAAGAAAAACCTGTAACATTTGTTTTTCAAAAAAATCCCAAAGGAGGAACTCTAGATGCTCTTAGATCTGGATTATCTAAGGTGGAAAGTGGTGATCATAATTTTTTAGTTATGAATAGCGATGATATTCATGGTCAATATCTATTTGAAAATATGCTAACTCACATAAAAAATACACCTAATAGTCCAGCGATAGGAGCTCATATATATCCTATCAAAGAAAGATTAAATCAGTTTGGGATAGTAAAAAAAACTATTGAAAACTTATTTGATGGATTGATAGAAAAGCCTCAAGAATATGTCTCAGATTTAGTAAATATTGGAGTTTATTACTTACCTAGCTTTATTCTTTCATTAATAGATCCATATAAAGAAAATTTATCTGATAAAGAAGAGTATATTACAGATTTTATAAATTTGATAAATGAAACCCATAATATAAATGTAATAGAATCTCCTGATATATGGATACCGATATCTTATCCAAAAGATATTGATGATGCTAATAAAAACGAGAATATAATTTAATAGTCATGAAATATAGAGTAATTACAAAAGCTGATATAGGTAAAGCTGACTATGGATGGCTAAAACCAAATTATTACTTTAGCTTTGCGAATTATTATAATCCAGATAGAATGGGATTTGGTAAATTAAGAGTACTCAACAATGATTGGATTGCTCCATCAAGTGGATTTTCTCCCCATTCTCATCAAAATATGGAAATTGTAACTATTGTCTTTGAAGGAACTTTAACCCACAAAGATAGTCTTGGAAGCATTGGTCATATAAAAAATGGTACTATTCAAATAATGTCAGCTGGATCAGGTATTACTCATTCAGAATATAATGATAGTGATAAAGAAGCTGTTACACTATTTCAAATTTGGATTGAACCCAATAGACATAATATTAACCCTCGTTATGAGGAAAAATCTTTTGATACAACAAAGAAAAATGAAGTAATCCCTCTTATCACTCCTGATAATAATGACTTTTCTTTAAAAATTTATCAAGAAGTTTATATATCTTTAATAAATTTAGAAAATTCTGAAATAAACTACAATTTAAATAATTCTAAAAACGGATTATTCATAATACCTTTTCAAAATAATATTACAATTTCTGATATTAATGTCATTCTAGAAGAAAAAGAAGCCATTGAAATAATTGATATAAAAGAAAAAAGTATCAATATTGGATCTGATACTTTATCCTCTTTAATTGTTATTGAAACTACTCTTTAAATCAAACTTTATTATTTTTTTGTAAGTAAATCTCTAATTTCCTTTAATACGAGTAATTCTTGATTGATCTCTTTCTTTTTAACTTGAGATTCTTTTTTATCATACTTATTTATTTGCTTAATAATAATGAATATTACCCAACTAACAATGAGAAAGTCTATTACAGTGTTCAAAAAAATACCATAATTAATAGAAATTGAAGCTATGTATCCTGAACTTTCTTTTATAACCAATTTCAAATTAGAAAAATCTACTCCTCCAAGTAAGTATCCTATTGGTGGCATTATAATATCATTTACCAAAGATGTAACTATTTTACCAAAAGCTCCACCAATTATAACTCCGATTGCAAGATCTGTAACATTTCCTTTAATGGCAAATTCCTTAAATTCTTTAAACATAATATTGATAATTTAAATGTATATATCTATATTGTATCCTATATTTAATATTTTTTATATAAAAATAAATTAACTTATAAATATTATTTAAAAATAAAAAACTCACTCTGAATAGTTCAGAATAAGTTTAAACTTAAAATTTAGTTACTTTAGATATTAGTTCTTAGTTGGAATCATTCTACCATTAATATATCTATATAGTCCAAAAATACAAGGTTGTGCATATAGACCTGAACCTATATGTATGTACTTTTGCCCATCTACTAATAAAAATTTATTAGTATTAGATTCGACTTCATTTTCTTTTTCTGTTTGGTACATAATTTTTCTAAACGAACTATCTACACTATATATAATACAAATTTATTAGAGTTTTGTCAATTATAATAATCAATTTTATTATGAGGTTATTTTTTCAAATACTTCTAAAAACTTATCTACTTCTTGTCTTGTATTATAAATAGATAGGGATATCCTAATACAAGAATTTGCCCTTTCTTGACTTTTAGTAATCTGATATACCGTCTCTGACATCTCTATACTACCGCTATGACAAGCAGATCCAGCAGAGATTGCTATTCCTGCCAAATCAAATGCAATTACCAACTCTTCTGAAGTCATTCCTTCTATAGAAATATTAATTGTATTATAATCTATAAATTCAATCTCACCATTCAGCTTAACTTTAGTATGGTTTAGTAATTTATTTAGAAGATAATCTCTTAATGATTTTATTTCTTCTAGTTTAATTCTATATTCTTCTTCACTAAGAATATCAAAAGCTACTTTCATTCCATAGATTAACTCTGGGCTAATTGTTCCAGCTCTCATAGAATATTCTTGACCTCCACCAAAATTTAGAGCTTGAATTAAAGTTTTTTCTTTTATAAACAAAGCTCCAACACCTTTCGGACCATAGATTTTATGACCTGAAATAGAATATAAATCTACATTTAAATAATTCAAATTTAATTTAATATGACCAACTGCTTGAGCTCCATCTGAATGAAAGTAAGGGTATTTAGAATTATTTTCTTGTCTATATTTTTTAATAATTTTTCCTATTTCTTTGATCGGTTGAATTGTTCCAATTTCATTATTGATATGCATTACACTAACCAAAATAGTATTTTTTGTAATTAAATTTTGTACTTCTAAAGGATCTACTACCCCATTCTCTCCAATAGATAATATATTTATTTTTAATTTATCTTTAAATTCTGAACCTAATTCATAAATAGTATTTAATACCGAAGAATGTTCAATTGGGGACACTATAATCTCAGCATAATTATTATATTTAAAATAATTTCTAACAACTCCTTGTATAGCAATATTATTAGATTCAGTTGCTCCAGAAGTAAAAATTATTTCATTAAACTTAACTCCTAAATAATCTGAGATTTTTTTCCTGGCAATATCTACATAACCAATTGCATTTTGTCCTAGATAATGTGTGCTATGAGGATTTGAGAGTTGGTTTTTATATAAATCAAAAATAGATTCAGCAACTTTAGGATGAATTAAAGTACTAGCTTTAGAATCAAAATATATCATTAGCTTAAAGTTATACTTTCATTAATTTTAAGAAATTTTCTTGATCTTTCTGTTTGAAATTCCCAATCAAAGCTAAGTTTAATTTATCTTCTAAACAATATTTGTTCATGAAATCTTGAATATCTTGCTTTTTAATTTTATCAAACTCTGCTAACTCTTTTTCCACATCGAAAGGCTCTTTCAATTGAAGTTCGTGCATAGCTACAGCTTCTGCTATATTATCACTTGATTCTAGTCCCATAACCATGTGAGCTTTGATATTTTCTTTAGCAATTTTTAATTCTTTTTCAGTTATTCCTGTTAGTTTTATTTTAGCAAATTCTTTACTAATTATTTTAACTGCTTCTAAAACTTTATCATTTCTAATTCCAGCATTCACAGCAAGATAACCAGCATCATCAAAATGATCACTTGAGGCTCTGACATAATAGGCTAAACCTCTTTTTTCTCTAATCTCTGTAAAAAGTCTTGAGCTCATATACCCTCCTAGTATTGTAGAGATCAGATAAGCTTTATATTTTTCTTCTGAGTGAACATCTACTGTTCTAAATCCATACATAATGTGACATTGGTCTGTCTTTTTGTAATCAATAAAGACTTTTGCTGAATCTTGTATCTCTTTGATAGATTCTCTTTCTGGGACTTGATTTACTCTGATATTTTTAAATTTCTCTTCTACCAAATCTAATGTTTGGGAATTTACATCTCCAGCTACAACTATATAAGTATTTCCCGCCACATATTTTTGATTAAAATATTGATCAAAGTCAGGTTTTCTAAAATTCATTATATGATCTTTTGTACCAATTATTTCTCTTCCTAAAGGAGTATCTCCATAAAGTAAAGTTTGGAATTTATCATGAATTGATCTCATTGGTAAATCCAAATACATATTCAACTCTTCCACAATTGCTCCTCTTTCTACCAAAATATCTTTTTCTGCTAATAATGAGTTTTGGAATATATCTGATATTACATCAAGAGCTATATTTTTTTGAGTATTCCTTACTTTGACCCAATAACCTGTATATTCATACCCTGTAAAAGCATTATATGAAGCTCCAAGAGCATCTAATTCTGTAGCTACAATTTTGGCTGATGGTCTCTTTTTTGTTCCTTTAAACATCATATGTTCCAAGAAATGTGACAATCCTCTTTCTTTTTCTGATTCGTATCTTGATCCAACTCCTACCAAAACTAATAGTGTGGTTGTTTGTGAGTTTTTAATTGGATAACCTATTATTGATAAACCGTTATCTAAGACTCTTTTTTTATACATTGTTGTTTGCTTAATTATAATTAATATTATTATAGCTTAAATATTCCTTTTTTACAAATAATAAACTATTATCTTTACTATATATTAAATTTAGATTATAATATTTTTATATTTATAAAATAAAACATATGATCTGGTTCTTTATTTTTCTACTAACACTTATAATTCTAGCTATAACAGCTCTGTTATACCATAATTTACTCAATATCTCTTCTCCACCTTATGTTCCAACCATAAACAAAAAAGTAAAGAAAATAATTATCCGAGAATTAAAGAATTCTAATATTTCTACTTTTTATGAACTTGGATGTGGTACAGCTGAAATATCTTTTTTTGTCAAAAAAAATTTCCCTAAAATAAAAGTAATTGCAATAGAGCATGATATATTTATCTATTTAATAATAAGATTAAAAGGTATTTTACTTGGATCAAAAATTAAGTTTTATAGAAAAGATATTCAAAAATTTAACTTCAAAAATAAGAAATCTCCTAGTTTAATGTATTGCTATCTCTATCCAAAATATATGGATTATCTTTATCATAATCAAAAGTTTTACAATAACAAAGTTATTTCACTAGATTTTGAGATTCAAGGAATAAAGCCAGAAAATAAAATTATTCTAAATAAATTCAATTTTCAAAAACAGATATTAATTTATAACTTTCTTTCTAAATAAATAATTTAGTCAGTTAGTATTGACAAAAATTCATTAATGTGATATTATCTCTTTGTTGTTCTTTTACAAAAATTATGTTAAATAATCTGCTTTCTGTTTTTCCATCCTTTAAAAAAGCTGCTTTGAAAAAAGAGCTTAAAGATTTTCTAAATGATATAATCAATCAAATTAATAAGATTAGTCTAATCGAGAATCCTTTAGAAAGAATAATTTCTTTTTTTAATCTTCTTAGTATTTATCATGATAATATAAATGATTTCAATAAATACTCAAAGATTTTCAGTGAAGAAGATTTATCCCTTCTTAAAGGGAAAATAGCTTATATGGGAAGATGTTCTTCAGGTATGAATCGAACCTCAAAAGGAGAAATTGTAACCGAACATAATGTTTGGTTAGGGAATGTCTATGGACTTGTAACAAAGCCTATTTCTGAATGGGAAAAAAGTAAAGAATCTCAGCCTGGATGCTGGGGATTTGAGTACATTTATGGAGTTAAATCAGAACAATTAAATCCATATAATGTTGTTTGTTTACAAGCAAAAAATTATGTGACAGACAACACATTATTGTTAGTGCAGATCTGTACAGATATTATTGATAATCTTGAAAAATAATTATTGACAAACCTTCTAATTTAAAAATTTAAACTCTAAGCTGTGAAAAATTATCACGGCTTTTCTTTTTATTTACAACTTATTTCTTTTTAGTAGATTTTTTCTTTGGATAACTGGTCTTTTTAGCATTCTCAATATAATCACAATCTGGATATCTATTGCAAGCTTTGAATTTTAGACCTCGCTTTTTCCCTTTTTTCCAAACTATATCTCCAATCTCACATTTTGGACATTTATCACCAGTTTTCTCCTCAATTTTCTTAATATTTTTACATTCTGGATAATTGGAGCAAGCTAAGAAAGGACCAAATCTTCCTCTTTTGACAGCCATTATACCATCTGAGCATTTATCACATGGTTCTCCATTATGTTCCTCGTCAAATTTTTTATCATCTTCAGTTTTATCTGTAAATTTACAATCGGGATAATTTGTACAAGCAATGAATTTACCAAATCTTCCTCTTTTATATTCAATTTGTGATCCACATTCTGGACAAACTCTATCTGTAATAATTTCTCTATGTCTCTCCACAGACTTTTCCTTTTCATTCAGATTAGAAAGAAATGGATCATAAAATTCAGCTAACATCTGCTGATAAGTTTCATCTCCATTAGAAATATGATCAAATTGTTGCTCAACCTTAGCTGTAAAATCAACATCCACAATATCCTTGAAATGTTGCTCCAAAACTTCAGTTACTATTATACCTATTTCAGTCGGATAAAATCTCTTCTCATCATTACGAGCTACATATTCCCTAGCCTGAATAGTAGAAATAATACTAGCATAAGTAGAAGGCCTTCCGATATCATGTTTTTCTAACATTTTAATCAAAGTACTTTCTGTATATCTTCCTGGAGGTTGGGTAAAATGTTGGTCAGGAATAATCTTATCTGTTTTTAATGATTCTTGTTCATCAACTGATGGAAGTAACACATCCTCCGATGAAATATTATAAACTCGCATAAACCCATCAAATTTTTGAGTTTTTCCATTTGCCGTAAATCTATATTTTTTATCTTTGGTATCTTTGATAGATAAATTCGTATTCTCAAAAATAGCCACACTCATCTGAGTTGCTATAAACCTTCTCCAAATCAGATTATATAATTTGTATTGTTTATCATCTAAATAATCCTTTATATCATCTGGATGAAGATTTGGATTAGTCGGTCTGATCGCCTCATGAGCTTCTTGAGCATTTTTAGACTTAGTCTTGAACCTCCTTGGAGAATCTAAGGTATATTCTTTTCCATACAAATTAAAGATCACTTTATTTGCCTCAGTCAAAGCTTGATCTGACAAAAATGTAGAATCCGTTCTCATATAAGTAATAAGACCAGTTTGCCCTAATTTACCAAGTGGAATACCTTCATACAATTGCTGAGCTATCATCATAGTTTGCTTTGAAGAAAAATATAATCTACGAGATGCATCCTGCTGTAATGTGGAAGTAATAAAAGGTGGATAAGGAGATTTGGTAACTTTTTTATTTTCTATAGAATCAATATGATAGTCTAAATTTTGCAACTTAGATAATAAATCATTTGAATCCTCTTCATTTTTTAAATAAAATTTATCTAACTTTTTATCATCAATATGAGACAAATTAGCAATTATAGGGTATGACTTATCTTTAGCCTCAAAAAAACCTGTAATTGACCAATATTCTTCTTTAATAAAAGCATTAATTTCTCTCTCACGATCAACAATTAATTTCAAAGCAACAGACTGAACTCTTCCAGCTGAAAGTCCTCTTTGGACCTTAGCCCACAAAAAAGGAGATAATTTATAACCAACAATTCTATCCAAAGCTCTTCTTGCTTGTTGAGCATCAACCAAATTCTGATCAATAATTCTTGGATTCTTGAGAGCTTCTTCTATAGCTTTCTTAGTGATTTCATGAAAAACCATTCTTTTAGCTTTTTTAGTATCCAATTTCAAGATATAAGCCAAATGCCAAGAAATAGCTTCTCCTTCACGGTCTTCATCCGTTGCTAGAATAATATCTGTATATTCTTTGGATAGTTTTTTTAATTCTGATACTGTTTTTTTTGCTTTAACTGGGATTTCATATTTAATTTCAAAATTCTTATCTGGTTCAATTCCTAGTTTAGATTTAGGCAAATCTCTGATATGCCCCATAGATGAGACAACTTTATAATCTTTACCTAAGAATTTACCAATTGTTTTTGCTTTTGTAGGTGATTCTACAATGATTAGAGTTTTAGACATATAATACTTAATTTATTTCTTTAACTTAGTTTACCGACTTTTTATGATTTAGTCAAATGATTAATTTAGTTTTCAACCTTAAATATACAATATTTTTGATATTTACTATTGACAAAATTGTATTTGTATGATATAATTATTTGGTAAGTTAAGGTTTTAAGAGTTAGTCTATGGTATAAAAACAATTTACAAAATACCAGGTT
>Ga0100391_1000919_pt1 | contig 33575 bp, 29 predicted proteins | sample CryGeymeta201515_FD_81541 | JGI IMG/M metagenome (GOLD analysis project Ga0100391, IMG submission 81541) | Groundwater microbial communities from Crystal Geyser aquifers in Utah, USA - Crystal Geyser metaG 2015-15 | ecosystem: Environmental > Aquatic > Deep subsurface > Groundwater | place: USA... | reverse complement strand
CGACGACGCCTGAAATAAAGCTCGACAGCATCCGGGGCACCATTGATATCCAGGATGCCGATGTCAGTATTGGTGCCGATCTCCTGAACATCAGGAGCAGCAACCCTAACGGCCTAGGAACAGTGCTCTTCGGCGTCAGCGACACGGGTCGCGTTACTATTCAAGGTACGACTGACCAAAACTCAGCGTTCCGCGTACTTGATGCAAACGGAAACTATCAACTGAACGTCAACAGTGCCAATGGCTACGTCATTAACAACTCCGTCGCCTCACCAGGCAATGAGATCGAGAACCCGGGCTTTGAAGCGGGCGGTCAGCTGAGTGGTGGAGAAGAGGGGTGGTTCGGTTCAGGCACCGCCAGCATCGTGAACGGCAGCGCCAACGCACGCAACGGCAACTACTCGTTACGGGTTGTTGCCAACTCGAGCCAGATTGATGTGTATGGCGGCACCTTCTACGAAGTTCGTCCTGGCGACGCCATCTTCTTCAGTGGCTGGGTGAAAAATAGCGCCGATGCGAACGGTACCGCCGGCATCCAGCTGACTTGGTATGACCGCAACAAATCAGTCCTTAGCTACTCAACGGACTACGGCAGCCTGCCAGGAACAAACTATGCCCAGAAAGTCGTCAACGGCACGGCTCCAGCCAACGCCGCCTACGTCAAAGCTTCCGCTGTCGTCCGTCCTGGCGCCACAACCGGCACGTTCTATTTCGATGATTTCCTGTTGTCGAACACGCTAGAGACAGGCGCGCACACCTTCCGTAATGCGCTTAACAGTACGAATGCCTTCCGGATTCAATCGGCCGGATCAGCCCAAACGCTGTTCACCGCCGATACGACCAATAACCGACTGAAGGTTGGTGATAGCGTTGGCACAGACACCGATACTACCCTGTTAGTCCTTGATAACAGCGTAGCTGATCCTACGACCAACCTTGCCAACGGTGGCTTGTTCTACCGCTCAGACACCAACAGCTTGAAAGCAGTTATCGGCGGGGCTGTCGTCGATATCTGTACTACCGCGGTCACCTGTAGTGGCTACTCGGCGTCGGCCGGTTCCAGCATCCAGCTCCAGACCTCAAGTCCTGGTACGGCCCAGGCGGGTAACTTCAACATTACCGGCACAGGTATCCTCACCCAGATGAAAACACAGGACAATGCCAGCGGCACATCCCAGAACCTCGCTATTCGGACCGGTAATGCCACTGGGGGTAATTCTGGCAACCTGACCATTGATACCGGTAGCGCAAGTGGGAACCGCGGTTCAATTACGATTGGTACCGGCAACGTCGGCGTCACCATGGGTGGCACCTTGGCGATACAGGGAAGCAACACCCTGGCCCTCGGTCAGGCCAGCACTAATACCGGTTCGATTCTCTTCCGAAGCGCCGCCGGCGCCAACAGCGTTACCCTACGTGGACCAACCTCTACCGGCAGCTCCTACACCCTGACGCTACCCTCAAACCTTGGCGCCGCCGGTGAGTGTATGAAGACTGACACGACAGGTAACATTTACTTCCAGGGCTGTGGTGTCGGCGTCAACTATAACCTGCAAGATGCCTACAATAACAGTGACACGCCGGCCAACATCACCTTGTCGGACGGTAAGAACTTTGAAATCACCGCTCCGAATTTGTCGGGCACCGACCCAAGCATACTCTTTAATCTTAACTGTGACGCCACCTGTACAAAGGCCAACGGCAACGGTCGATTCTCAGTACGAAATGGCGCCACCGACATCTTCACCGTTTCACCGAATTCGGCTGGCATCACCCTGAATGGACACACCCAGATCGGCTCAGGAACTACCAACAACGTACAAACCAACCTGCAGCTCGACAGCTACAATGGCGACGGTGTCAGCCCTGGCCAGACGGAATCGGCGTGTTCAACCACCGTGAACCAGGGTGCCCTGTACTACAACACGACGATGGGTAGTATCCGCGGTTGTATTAACGGCGCGTGGAATGACATCTCGAACCCAGACACGCTCGGCCTGCTATCCTTCGGTGTCGTGCCTTCAAGCGGTAACCGACCGTACGACCTGCCTTCGTTAGTACAGCCAGGCTACTCCGGCCCTTGCAAAGTCTCATGGGCAGACCAGAACACCGTCCACGTTGAACCATGCGTCGCCTACTCGAACGGCCGCCGTGTGACCGTGCAGCAGACCAACCTCGACATCAACGTCGGAACGTCGCCGAATACGAACCTGACTGGTACTAACCGCTGGGGTCACGTTTGCCTGAATCCGATCAGCGGCCAAGCCGAGTTCACCTCAGCGACTGGCCTCTCCTCCGCCCTGGATGGCATGCCTGACAGCAGTTCCCAATACGACGCGGCCTCTCCTATCGTCTGCCTGGCGACGGTGGTGGCGACGACTGCCGGTGGTGTAATTGATGACATCCATGACGTTCGTACCTTCACTTCCGCCATGAAGGAAGCCGTCAACCTCTCGACCGCCAGTGAGCTTGGTATGTTGGTCGATGCCGGCATCAGCGGCGCTATGACGCCGGCTACATCGGGAAGTGCCAAGCTCTACGGTACCGTTGTCGCAACCAACGGCCTCACCTCAGCCGGCGCCCCGAACGCCATCGTCACGACGGTCGGCCCGGCATGGGTGAAGGCAAACGCCGGCACGGCTGGTCAGTTCATCAAGACCAGCACCACGAACGGGTACGGCAACACGACTGCGTCGATTCCAAACAACTCCTTCTACTACTCTGTCGGGAACACTCGTACCAATTACTCTACTGCCTGTACGTCGGCAGCCGACTGCGCGGCCTCACTCTACGTCAACTTCGTCGTTCGATAACGGTATACTAAAAGGGTATGATGAAACACTCTTCGCTTCCCCCTTTACTGAAATCAGTCCTATACCTAGCCGGTATCTTGGTGCTCCTGCTCGCCGGCGCGCTCGGCTATCGTTTCCTTGCGGCAGAACCGGTCAGTACACTGCCAACGGATATCCGTGAGCAAATGGAATTCTCACCCTTCGTGATATCCAGTACCAGCAGCGACTATACGGCATCGAATTACGAGTACTTCCCGACCGAGGATGGCTCACGAAGCCTTTACTTCCAGGTCACGGCGGCAAGCGGCGAGAAGATAGGCGTCACCCAATCCGTTCAACCCCAGGCCTTCAACGAGATTCCTGATTATAAGACCCAATTCCTGACCAACACCGTTCAACAATCGACCACCGCCCAGACGTCCAATGGTCCGATTTATGTCGGCCAAGGGGTAAAAGAAAACAATTTCCAGATTGCCGTCATGCTCGAACGCGGGTTGATTGTTCTGATGCGACCAATCGACTCCTCGCAGGAATTTGATGGCGCCACTTGGCGCCGGCTCGGTGAGGCATTCGAGCTCGAAAAACTATAACCTCGACTAACGCGCCGAGATCGTCAAGTCCCCGCGCACCATTCCCGATTTCTTTTTCGTGGCACAAGTTATATCCACCGGCCAGGTGCCGGCAGGTGCGCTCGGCTCTACTTTCCAGGACCAGCTTGCCATGCCGAAATCATCAGCCGTCTTCGCCATCAGTCCGCTATCGGTACTTTTCACGTCGTTGTAGGTAACTGTAATGTTACAGTTGGCACGCTGATTAGTCCGTACGGTCACAGAAGCGTTATCGCCGGGCTTCACGGGCGATGTGAGCATCTGAATCGCTACGCCGACGTTCGCGTTCGGGTCTTGTCTCACAGGCCTAATTTCCACCCTGCGCGATGGCATCGGCTTCTCAATATTCGATGCCATCAAGTTCTGCTCACCCATGTACCAGGTGTAGCCAGCTCCGCCGACGATCGCAAGTAGAATCAACGTCGTAAGACCAATAAGCGTTCGCCGAATAGTCGCGCGACGTCGCTCGGCAGCAGCCACGCGTTGTGGCGTGATCCGTCGTTTCAGTGGTACTTTCTTACCGACCCGAAGCGCCATATCGTTTCAAGATGATTAATTCGATCGCGACTGCTGATAGCTCTTGATAGTGGTTGAGACATTACTGTCGTTTTTCAGATTCTCGAAGAACAGCACCTGCTCTTTGTTTAGAATCATCTCATCGTCAGGTCCATGGATCTCACTACCTAGTTTTACCAATTGGACATTCGAGGAATCTTGATTGCTGGCCCGCTGTGGATTACTCTTTTCGTTGTCCTCGTCTGACTTTGCCTGGAGGTAGTAAATGTCAGTCAGGCGCATGTAGTCACCGTTCAGTGACTGCAGCTTACCAAAATAGACCTGGCCGTTCGTAAAGAACACGGCTTGATACTTATTACCGTCAATCACTGAAGCGGTGCTGCTAGGCCTCACCACCAATAGCCATACGGCAGCGACAAGAGCAATCGCTAGAAGTATTGAGATTATCGTCGTAAGAAGCTTCTTGTTCAGTGATCGTTTCTGCTTTTTCGGTGATTGCTTGCCTGACGGGCAGGCCGGTTATTTGCGTTATCCATGCAGTGTGTTATCTCCCCTGTTACTCACCGTATTCAATACCCGTATCTTACCATAAGGGAGATAAGCGAGGCAATCAATCAGATCGCACGCCTCTGGTAGCTTCCGCTGTCGGTGCACCTTACGACAAGGTCGTCAGAAAGAATTCCTGGAAAAAGAATGCTTGTAACTGGGCGACAAGCAGGACGACAAGTAAGGAGCCGGTGGCGATGATATTGATACCTTTGATGATGTCCTGCCTCAATTTCATACTCTTATGATATGAGCTTTGTTGTGGTTCGGCTGTGACATAAATCACCGTTTTGACAACTCGTCAAAAAATTACCCGCAGGGGTAGCGCGGGTAATTTCGTGTGGGGTGTGTGGGGAGGTATATCTTTAAAGATAGATGTGTGGGTCTTGGTTCACAACGATGTAGCGTCGTTCGAACTCAGACCATGTTGGCCCTTGGTGGACCTCAACATGTTTCAGGCGTGTCCGCCGAGTGGTGATTGGTATTTTACGCATAAACAGGTGCCTTCCTTTCCGCCTTTTACCGCCGGGTGGCTGTTACTTGATGGCGAGCGATATATATGGCTGCGTTAGATCCTGACGCACGCGGCGTCGTGATAACCAGTGACGTGAACGTGTCATCATCTCTGGCTCGTAGAGACGACCGATCTTGCGGTCGATAAAACGGTTAATTCGACTATCGATTGATTTTGATACCTCGCGGTTCATATTTTTCTCCCTCCTCACTAAACTCTACCTTTACTATAAAGAGCATCTCGCTTATGCACTGTGAGGCGCATCACACAATTAGTGTGATAATTTTCACTCTTAGCACTAGGGGTAGTATACTTATCTACATGGAAAGCTTGTTTCACACTCTGAAACCCCACGGAACGGTGAAGACGGTCAAGAAGGGCGGCAACGTCCTATTTCAGGGTGAGGTGCCTCGACAGGTCATGATTATACGAAGCGGCGTGATCCGAGCCTACACTATCACCACTACAGGTGAGGAACGAACCGTGTCGCTCCATGGTAAAGGTGATCTCTTCCCGATTACCTGGGCAACCGGCAAAACGCCGAACAGCTTGTTCTACTACGAAGCGGTGACGGACACCCGGCTGCTCCAGGTCTCCAAGACGGTTTTCTCTCAGGCGCTGGAACGTGATCCAGAAGCAATGCGGTTGATGCTCGATTATACGACCACCGTCTACACCGGTCTGTTACTGCGCATAACCGGCCTGGAGCAGTCCCGGGCAGCTGAAAAGATTGCCTTTACGCTCTATTACCTGTTGTTCGCGCATGGCATAGATAAGGGCAACGATGAATTCGAGCTCGACCTTCGCCTCAGCCATGGCATGTTCGCCTCACTCGTTGGCCTGACGCGCGAAAGCACCGCCAAGAACCTGAAAACGCTCCGCGACAAAGGGATTATCGACTACAGTAGTTTTACCTATACTGTTCGCAAGTCAAAGCTGGAAGCCTTCATGGGAGAAGACGGCTTCCGCGACCTAAGCCTCTGAGGTTACTCGGCGGTCTTCAGCGATGTCATCAACGATGCGCAACAGCTCTTTTGGTGCGGCGCGCGCTTTTAATACGTATCGGTCGGCACCCAGTTCATAGGCTTCATCGACCTCACGCTGCGCATCATAGTTACTGAATACCACGATGGTCGAGGTGTGCGACGTAGCATCGAATTGTTTCAGGAATCCGATACCGTCAAGAATTGGCATACGTAAATCAAGGAAGATGATGTCCGGATCACCATGTGTGGCTATGTGTTCCAGTGCCTGTTTGCCATCAAAGACAGACGCCACCTCGTGGCCTTGTGACGATAGTATCATCTGATATGCCTTGTTGAGGTCTTCGTCGTCCTCAACGATAAGTAGATTGAGTGGTTGCTTAGTCATAGGTCCTATTGTACTCCTTTATCCTTTGCTGCTTTTGTAATCCGTTTCACAGTCCTGGGTGGCTTACACGGTAGCGTGACGAAGAACTGGGAGCCTTGCGGCCCGTTCGGCTTGTAGTCGATTCGGCCTTTATGCATATCAATGATGCGCTTCGCCCAATAGAGCCCGAGGCCGGTTCCGCCCACCTTGGTTGAAAGTGGGTTATTAATGCGGGCAAACTTTTCAAATAAGCGGTGCTGTTCATTCGGGTCAATGCCAACTCCCTCATCGCTAATCGTAATACATATGCCCGCCTTTAGCCGGGTCACCTGAACATTGATGCGTGTATCGCTCGATGAATATTTGCTGGCGTTATCAATCAGATTCTCAAACACCATATGGAAGGCGTCCCTGTCGATGTGCAAGGGCTGAATCGGCAGCAGTGGCGTAAATTCGATTGTCTGATGGCGGGCACGGATTGTCTCTGCCTGATCGGCAATGACTTCCTTCAGCAACTCGTTGATATCGGTTGATTGCAGATGCAGCTTCATCTTACCAGAATCCACCTGAGCTACTTTCAACAGGTCGGATACGATACGCAGCTGACGTTCGTTGCTTTGATATGCCCGCATAAGCAACGCCTGCTGCTCTGGGTTAAGCTCACCGACGAATCCCTCCAGCACCATACCTAAATATTGCTTGACGGCAGTCGCCGGCGTTCGCAACTGGTGTGAAGAAATAGATATGAACTCATCTTTCGATCGGCTGAGCTCAATCAGGTGCTCAATTCGCTGACGCTCAATGTACTTCCGCTGCAGCGCGTAGTAAATCGTGCGCGAAAGAAGCGTTGAATCGAACGATCCTTTTACCAGGTAGTCGGAAGCAGCCATGCGAAGGGACTGCCATTCCAGATCACTATCGCCAACACCGGTCAGTAGAATGAACGGCTGCTGCCGTCCATGAGGACGGGCATACTTCAGTATGTCCAATCCGGTATGTTCGCCTAGGCGATAGTCGACCAGGTAAACATCGTGTCGATCGGCATCTATCTCCTCTTTGGCGGCCTCGAAAGAGTCAACCCACTCAAGTGTGAAAGGCGAATTCTCTACCCGATTGATTATTTTCTTGGTCAGCAGATAATCGTCTTCGTCATCATCGATGAGAAGAACACGGACGTCTTGAAGCGAGTCAAGCCCCATTGCCTTTCGGAAGCTCCACTATTTCGAACCAATAGTTGCCCAATGCGCGCATCACTTTCGTGAGGTTCTCGAACGTAACCGGCTTGGTGATGAAAGAGTTCACGCCAAGTTGGTAGGTCTTATAAATATCCTCCTCGGCCTTTGAGGTGGTGAAGACAACAACTGGTATATCACGTAGGTTTTCGTCCGACTTTATTTCACGCAGGGCCTCGCGACCATCCATGCGTGGCATATTAAGGTCGAGTAAGATAACGCCTGGCCGCTTCGTGTCGGCACCTTCATACTTCCCGCGTTGCTTCAGGTAATCTATCAGCTCCTCACCGTCCTCGACACGAATTAACTCATTCAGCAGTTTGCTCTCCTTCAGTGCCTTCTTCGTCAGCATGAAGTCATCGTCATCGTCATCCGCCATCAGGATGACAATTGCATTCTCGTTTGGTTTGCTCATCTCTTAGTCTCCTTGGGTAGCGGTAGCCAGACGATAAACGTTGCTCCTTCCCCCTTTTTACTCGTCGCTGTTATGGTGCCGTTGTATCTTTCTACAATTTTACGACATACCGCCAGTCCGATACCAGTCCCTTCGTACGACGACTTCTCATGAAGACGCTGGAAGACCGAGAAAATACGGTCCAGATATTTTTCATCGAAACCTATGCCCTTATCTCGCACGCGAATCTCAACGCCATCACGTTTTGTTTTGGCACTTATTTTAATGACAGGCGGTTCGCCGGGGTGGTGGAACTTTATAGCATTCCCAATCAGATTCTGAAAGAGTTGCCGCATATGCGTCGGGTCGGTTCGTACGGTCGGTAGTTCGTCGCGTGAAATCTTCGCCCCCGTCTCATTGATGCGCGTCTCCAGGTCACTGATGACATCCCTAATCGTATCGTTCAGATTAACACTTCGCCGCGGCGTATCGCGTCGGGTGACACGCGAGAAAGTCAGTAGGTCCTCGATGAGCGTACTCATGCGATTGGCAGCGGCATGCATGCGAGAAAGATAGTCGGCACCGTCTTCACCCAATGAGTCGCCGTTTTCCGCCAGCAGCAAGTTACCAAATGCCTGAATCTTACGTAGCGGCTCTTGCAGGTCATGGGAGGCAACGTAGGCGAAATTCTCGAGCTCTTCGTTACTACGAGTCAGCTCATTACTGTATTCATGTAGCTCTTCTTCGATCATGCGGCGACGGTTAATCTCATCCCGCAGACCTTCGTTGACTTCCTGGAGTTGGTGAGTGCGTTTCTCGACGCGGCTCTCCAGTTTCTTTTTTTCTTCGAGCAATTGTTGCTCAAGTTTTTTTCGTCGTTTCAGGTCTTTCAGCGAGTCGGCGTAGAGCCGTGCGTTCGTCATCGACAAAGAGACGCGTGCCACTAGGTCGTTGGCCATCTCAAAGTCGCTTTCGCTCAAATGACGCCCAGAGTCGGAGACTACGAATGTGATGCCACCGACTGTCTTGCCATTTTCTTTCAAGGGCATGACCATCAGGGAACGCAGATTGAGGCTCTGCATGAAAGCCAACCGCTCTTTCTCTTTGATGAACTGCGCCAGCATTTCGTTGGTGATATGGGGATAGAACTCGGGCTCACCAGTACGCACAACCTTGGCCAAACCGGTCGGGTCGTTAATATGAATCGGATTATGGCGTCGATATTGTTTGGCCTGGTTAATCTTCTTCGCGTCGCTATGTTCGACATGAAGCTGCGTAAAGCCTTTTTCTTCGTCATACAAATCAACCGAGCACCAGTCCGCCACTAACGGCACCGATAGCTTGGTAATGTTGATTAACATTTTTTTCATATCCAGTGTTGATGCAAGCTCCTTCGACGCGTCAGCGAGGAACTTTTGCACGTCGCTAGTATGCTTTTGCTCATGGATATCGGTACAGGTGCCGTACCATTTGACGATCTTGCCGTCGTCGTCTTTCAGCGGCAAGGCTCGGCCAATTACCCACCGGTACTCGCCGCTGGGCGCATGATAGAGGCGATACTCTATTTCGTACGGTTCGCCTGTCTTAAGTGACTGTCGCCAGCGCCGCCACGCCCGCGAGCGATCATCCTGATGAAAAATATCGTTCCATCCTTCGCCCTCGGCTTGGCCTGGAGTCGTGCCCGTATAGTCATACCACTGCTTGTTGTAGTATTCATGGTAGCCGTCTGGACGAGTGATCCACACTAATTGTGGCATCGAATCCGCCATGAAACGAAGCCGAGCCTCGCTTTCCCTCAGGGCACGTTCGGCCAGCTTGCGATCAGTAATGTCCATCAACGTACCTGCGAAGCTTTCAGGCTCACCTGTTTCGTCGTATTTGACGATACCGCGCGCAATCACCCACCTGACATCCTTATTGGAGTCGAGGGTACGGTACTCGGCCTCATATGCTTCGCCTGTTTTCACGGCATGCTGAATCGAAGCCTCAACCCGTTCCCGATCATCCGGATAGATTGAATTGACAAGTTCTTTGAGTGGCAGCCCAGCAAACGCACGCTTTGGATTAATGCCGAACATACGAGCCAGATTGCCGTCTGTCGTAACGTAATCATCCTTAATATGCCAGAACCAAGTACCTACCTGATTTATACTAAGCAGCTGATCCAGTTGTTGCTTTGTCCAGTTGAGCTGCAGCCCGATATTGCGCTCTTCCGTCACATCTTTCGTCTCTTGAAGTACGGCATATACGTTACCGTTCGAATCAAACAGTGGATAGTGAGCGGCACGCCAGTACCTGGTGACTATTTCACCCTTTTCATTGCGTAAATCGTACTTTAAGTCTTCCATGCAGTCAGGGCGTCTTGTTCGTATTGCACGTCGGATTGACTCGATAGGCTGACTTTTACCCAACTGCGTAAACTCTTTCGAGGTATCAGGGAAGGCTTCAAGGAACGGCTTGCCGATGACATCCTCTCGTTTCGTCATGGCCACCTTCGCATGTGCCTCGTTTTCTTCGAGAATAGTGAATTTCGGGTCGTCGATATCGAGAATAATCTTTGGCGATGAAAGCGTTTGAAATACGTCGTAAATATCTATTTGGGTTTGTGGCACTACGGAACTCCTAACTTCATTCATTGTACGAGGGGGTTCCGGTAATGAGTGTGAAATAAATCACAAAAATTACGGCGAGCTTCGCCCGCCGTAATTCCGCATCATTTGGATTTTCTTATACCCTATGAGCGTGATGTCGCCCCGTGACAGCCTTGACGATAGCCAACAGGATGACCGCGCCAAGAATGGCCGTGATCACACCGGGAACGCTGAACTCATTCACGTCAGCACCGGTAAGCATCTTGACCATGAAACCACCGATGAACGCACCGACGATACCCACGACAATGTTTGCCATGGCTCCCATCGATGCATCAGTCTTCATGATCATCGATGCGACCCAACCGGCGAATGCACCAAGTAGAATCCATAAGATGATATCCATAACCATAATATTGTTACCTCCGCTTAATGTGTCGTACTCCCAGCGTACGCCTATCGAGTTAGGAACGCTGTGAAATTACTTACAAAATATATTGACCGCGCTAGTAGCGGTAGAGTGCGGCTGCGGTCACGCCACCTGGCATGAGGGAACGATTCAGCCCAACAATCTTCCCTCCTTGGCGGTGCACTGCTTGCATCAATCGCTTCAGATGGTCCGAATTAGTATTCGCCAAAGCACGGATGATTGGCACCGGACCGTGGCTTGTATCGCTGATGGAATCATTCGTTTCATCAATAAAGTTGACGAGCAGCGTAGCTACCCTGCCTTCTTCAGCTGCCCGCTCAATCTCTTTAATGCTTGTCGAAGCCTGTGCTATACCCTTATATTCACGCAACCTTTCGATCAAGGCTTCTTTACGCCGACCTATTACCTCTTTTCTTACGATCGGCCAGGCTGCAGCGAACAACTCATGGGCTGACGACTCGGTATAATTGCCCCTAAGAAAGCTCTCGAGCGTTGAAGAGATCCGTGTGACGGCCTTAAAATCACCTGCTTCGCTTTCAGTCGCCGCGATAAGTAGCGGCAAGTCTGGGTTAAATTGTTTATGGCCATGTAGGCGCTGTTCTATGATGCGAAAGTACTGCAGCCGTTCGGCTGATCCGGCAGCATTTGAGTCTCCTTCACCATGAGGCGCCGTTACGCCAAGCGCGCCCCTCGGACCACCCTGGTGACTACGCTTCGTATTGCTATTGGCGAACATCTCATCGATGTTCAACGCATCCTCCGGACTTTTTGGTAAATCAATCTTAATCTGCTCCACCCCGTACGCATCACCTTCGTATAACTTACTGCCGTGCATCGCTAGCGCAAGAACATGAAACCGCTGGTTCTGAGACATCACCATCATCAACGGGGCTACATCATGGCTCATCGCAACCGACACGCTCTCCTCGCACTCAATCGGTAGATGATATATGAATACGTTGGTCTCATCCACGAAAATTGCCATGCCTTCCAGCGCTGTCTGCCAGAAAGCCATTTCATCATTCTGGTGTTCGAGTTGCTTCAGCTGTTTTCGTAGTCCCGCTGATGTCACCGATTCCTCACTGATTTTCTCTGTGGCCTTATGAAGAAGATTCTTAAGCCGAGTCTGATTCTCATGAATATGCGGCGGAGACGGGTAGCGGTGCGTTGGAAGGTAAATACTGATAACCTGACTCTCTCGTGGCTGTGACAGTTTTTCTATTACATCCATGGTTACTTTGTTCATCAATAACCTCCTTTTGTGTGATTCTGGGATCACATAATTACCCACCGTTATTATGTGGCTTCGGGCTGAGAACGAGCTGAGAAACTATCGTCGCATTTGGTTCGTGGCTACCGCGCGCTCTTCTGGTGTACTATGGCACTATGCAGCAATTTGCGAACGGTACCGTACATACGCTCCCAGCTGATCTGCGTACCGCACTCACTACTCACGCCAAGGCGCTTGTCGCCTGGAATGACATCACACCTCTGGCACGCAACGAGTGGATTTGCTGGGTAGAATCAGCCAAGCTTGTCGGAACGAGAAAGCGACGGATTGAGAGGACGCATACCGAACTTGCCGAGGGAATGCGGCGGCCGTGCTGCTGGGCGGGGTGCCCTCATCGTCAAAAAGTTAAACCTAAAACCTGATAGTGCTTTAGAATTCGCTAATGATGAGCTTGTGCATCTGCATCATTTTTGCGTACGCATCTGGCCTACGCATTAACTCTTCCATATTTTCCGGTACGACCTGCCAACTAAGACTGAACTTATCTTTACACCACCCGCACTGCTCGGCCTCTTTCACATACGAAAGCTTGCTCCAATAATAATCAATCTCTTCCTGATCCTTGCAGCTGATGGCGAACGACACTGCTTCGCTGAAGGTAAATTCTGGCCCCGCATTGATGGCCGTAAAATGTTGAGCAGCAAGCTCGAACTCTACTACTAATGGCTTGCCGGCCATCTCGAGCTGAAAATCCGCCAGGCCTTCCTCTGCGCTTTTTGGGTAATATTCCGTTGATACTATGCGGCTGTCCGGGAAGACGGATACGTAATATTCCACGGCCTCTTTGGCGTTACCGTTAAACCATAAATTGGGTACAATTTTTTGCTTCACGGCACACCTCCTAACTCGGTTCTTCTTCTATTTCTAGTTTAACAACAAAAAATCCAGTGACACAAATGTGTACTGGATTTATGGAAACTATGAGTTCTTGGCTCCCGCTAGTGGACGCACTTTGGAACGAAATGTACATATCAGCGAGGTAGTAATATAATAATATTGACATTTGTACTCGCTTATGCTAATATAGTTACTATGAAGCAAGAATCATATGTTCCAAAACATAAAAAAGAAACAGTCTCTACTATTGAGTCCCTCCGTCGCGAGCGGAGCGTACGAAAAATGAAAAAATTTGTCGTTAAACAAATGGCTGGGGGTAAGGATATCGTACCCGCCAACACAAGTCGCTTTAGTGGCACTCTAGAGTCCACCCTTAACTACAACTCTGACCGTAACACTTACATTGTAGATAAGGTTCAATCTGAGCTTTCAGGCCAAGGCCTTGATGTGGAAACGATTGACGGCATTATTGACGCCGACTCGACCGATGCGACTCTTTATGGTTTCAAGCGTGTAAAATCGCCTAGCAAAACACCAGACAAAACGATTTAGCAAATCCAAAAGGATATATTAAAAGGACCAACTAGGTCCTTTTAATTCATAAAACCGTGGCTCCGGCGACTGGGCTCGAACCAGTGACCTAGTCGTTAACAGCGACCCGCTCTACCACTGAGCTACGCCGGATTACCTAGTGCGTCATTATAGCGGTGATTACAGGGGCCGTCAAGATTAGCGCAAGGCCTCAATTTTACGCGTAAGCTCGGCTATATTGCCCCATGTGCTGCCGTCGGTCAGGATGACCAGCACGTAGGTTCCTTTCGGCGAATACACAATGGCGGCGTCGTGTAACAGCCCCCACAGAAAGCCCACTTTATTGGCCGTCTGGCCGCTCGCGCCGGCTGGCACTCCCTGACGGTAGACGTTTCGCTTCATGGCGTCCAGCAACCTGCTTCGACTGTCGGGCTTTATGGGCAATGATCCGTCCTGTAGTTTCGTGAGGAACATGGCCATGTCACTGGCGGTGGTGCGTGGCGTATCGCCTTGCGTGAAGCCGGAGTTATTCAATCCAAGCGCGTTGATGTCTTTTGTCAGTTGGCTATAGCCTAGTTCTTTTAACAGCGCCTCGGCGCAGGCATTGTCTGACTTCACGATCATATCGTCAAAACACACCGAAAGATTACGGCCACCGGAAATATCCGCGTCATCCCATTTCCACTTGCCCGCATCGACCTTACGCAACGTCCCATACGCCACGAACAGCTTATAGGTACTGGCAGTCGTGAATTGCTGCGTGGCGTTGTAGGAGGCAGACAACCCCCGACCGCCTAACTCCTGAAATGCTACCCCAAAGGTACCCTTGTTGTCCTGCGAGTAGTGCATCACCATGGCAGAGATACCCGTGCTGGTACTGGTGTATGAGCGGCTATAGACTATTCTTGGCGGAACATCGACAAGGGCGACCTTGGCTATTGCCTGCGTACCGCTTAGCACACCGGTTACATTGGCGAGCGTAGCCGGCAAAGCCAGCGTCTGGCCAGTCGCGCCAGGAGTTTGTGACACCACGGTATAGTCACGCGTGGTAATGCGAGTAATACCGGCTGGTTTTGCAACTTTCGGAGTGACTTCCTTGGCAAAGTAAATGTTGGCCCGTTCAGCGTCTATAGTATACGTAAGCTTACTGCCCTTCGCGGCGAATGTCAGCCAGGAAAGCACATCGTCCTGCGCCACAGTCTGCTCTTTTCCAGCGACCGATAGGGTGAGGCCTTCGGCGGTACGTTCTATCAAACTTGATGCGAGCGCTTGAGCCGCCTCATCATTCACTGCCGGAGCCTTTATATCTACCGGTATGTCTACCGAAGAGCGCTTCCCTGCGACTGGCCGGACCGATCTCAAGGCAGCGATGGCCTCGTCTTCTTTACATGCGCCGCCCTCCTTTGCGGGTATCACCCGTAGCTTGCCCTCCTCGTACATAAGCGAGGCGTTCTTCGGTGGAATGTCACATGAATTACCAAGCGTGCTGTTGAGGAAAGCTCTGGCCGCTGCTTCATCACTGCGGTATTCGGGTTGGCCGTCGTCCATGCCGAAGCCATACCAGAATACGGAGGTTGGCACGAGCCGTGCCCACCAGGGATAGTCAGCCTTCTCTACTCGCGACTTATTCTTGATTGCCAAGCCGATGTCGCCAGGTTCTACCGCCTCATACGTTTCCTTGCTTGTACCAAGACGAATATCAATCCGTTGCGAGGCGGCCTGCTTGTCGAGCTGCCACGCTGCATCCTGCTTTTTCCACGCACTCACGTTAAGGCCATCGATGCGGGCGTTCAGTGGTAAGCGATCACCCGGATAGAACAGTTGCACTAATAGAAGAATGCCCAGGAGGACCGCACCAATGATGATGAGTTTTCGCTTATGAATACGGGAAGCCTGAACTATTCTATGCATCTGCCGGTTCGCTTTCCAGGTCTTTGGCGAGCTTACTAAAGCCAAGCAGTTCAAGTGACTCACGAAGCGAAGTTCGTTGCGTTTCATTGAGCGCCGTAACCGCGATACGCTGTCTCAATTCCGACTCGACCGCTTCCGAAGGCATAGAACCAGAATGGGTCGGTCCGGCAGAACGCAGACTCACGACTTCAAGCGAGCGCGCCGACTTATCGCGACGGGCCAGATAGCCTTTGGCGATAAGTCCATCCACGTGAATAGCGACGGTCGAAACCGACTTGTACCCCAAAGCTCGCATAATTTCCCGGTAGCTCGGACCATAACCGTTGCCCTTTATGAAACCGTCGACGAATTGCAGGAGCTCCTGCTGTTTCTTACTGGCGCGTTCGTTCTGCATAGTCACCTCCTAGTATAGCGCCTGCCAGCCCCCACCATACAAGCGCGACGGTGTCGTCGGCCCATACGGGCAGCAGTAGCCCGATAAGCGCCAACCCGATACCGCTCGCTAACAAGCCGACTGCCAGCCAGTCGGTACGCCGCTGCCACAACCTGACAAATATGATGCTTATAAGCGCCAAGAAGAGCGCCAGCCCAATCCAGCCGCTCTCATGTGCCACGAATAGGTACCAGTTCTCGATGATTACATTATTTGTCGGATCACGGTCGTACATCGAGGCCGATCCGGTGCTACCGACCCCCGCCCCGAACGGCTGGCGCTCGGCTCGCTTCAGGCCGTCAATCAGTGAATCTGTATGCTCCTGGTTCGACTTAGAAGTAATAGTTGAGTCGGGGTTTTCGTGCAAGATGACGTTTGAATACCAGTCGGACGACTGTAGGGCCGCCAGCCCAGCTACGCCCACTAGCACCGCCGCTAGACCCGCCGCAACGACCCGGATTGATAGCGTCTTTCGGAGTGTCATGGCAGCGACGAGTGCCGTCATGACAGTGAACGCCACGTAGGCACTCCGTGAATAGCTCGCAAACAATATCGCCACGCTCGTAGCGAATGACGCACCGACAAGCCAACGCCGTTTTGTTCCGAGATTGTGCCAGCGCCGTACGAGGTACGCCAGCGCGAGCGCGCCATACAGTACGCAGACGGCTCCCAGTGGATTCGGACCTCGCAGCGTACTGTTGATGCGGACGTAGTCAGTGTTCTGGTCGATCGTAGTAAAAGGTCGGATGGTCTCACCGCTATAACCGATGCCCCGAAGGATATCATCAGGCAGGACAGTTATCTGCAACATGCCGAAGCCGAGTACCACTGCAGCCCCTACGGCGACTGACCGCACAATCGCGCCTCGCGCCTCAGGATGCAACAGCGTGAGGATATAGGCCAGCACGAAGAAAGCGATGAATCGTAAGTCTATCATCAAACCCGCTACTACCGCTGGTAAGTCGCCAGGCATCAGCAGGGCAAGGAGCAAGTGCAGATCGACATAAGCGAGCGCTGCCCATATCGCCTTGTCAGCCAACAGGTTTGGCCACAATTTATGACGCGTCACCAGAATAATCGCAATGGCCGCTAGCATCACCATTAACATCTCTTTCCAACCCTTGATCGGCTCAGCTATTTCAGGCAGAAGCGAACCGAATGCCACCGTCAGTGGCGCATGCAGGACGATGCCGATAAATATGGCCAAAATGCCATATGAGTAAATAGAGGTCAGTGTCGGCCGTGTCATCTCCTCTCCAGTATAGCTGAAAATGCTATACTGCTATCTGGATATGCCCAGTCGAAACGCCAAGTTTTACAGCCTGCTCCTGCTCATCGCGGATGTTCTCGCTCTTATGTGTGCGTTTGCGTTGGCCTACGTCATCCGCGTCCAGTACGACCCGCGGCCGCTGCTCGCACCAGTCTACGCGCAAACGTACCTGCTTACCTTCCTGACCATCCTACCGTTCTGGGTGCTCATCTTTGCCTCTCTCGGTCTCTATTCGTCGCTGGTGTATAACCGCCGGTTGGTTGAGTGGGCAAAGATTGCCATCGGCTCCCTTATCGGCATCCTGCTCGTCATTGGCTGGGAGTATGTGACAGGTGAGCGTTTTTTCCCGGCTCGACTGGTAGCCGCCTATGCCCTGGTTGCCTCATTCGGCGTGCTCGTGTTCGAACGTGAAACCATGCGGCTGCTGCGCAGCCTCCTGTTCCGTTACGGTCGTGGCACCAGTCGTGTGCTCGTGATTGGCAACAGTACCGCCACCCGCGATATCGCCCGCGAGTTGGCTGAAACGCACAAGAGCGGATACCGCATCGTTGCCATCGCCGGTCCGAAGTCTGTCATTCCCGAAGGCCTCAGCGTGCAACATTTTCCAAATGTTGATACGGCGCTCAAACATATTCGTGAACTGCACGTCACTACTATCATCCAGACCGACCTCTACGATTCATCCGATCGCAACCAACGCATCCTCGGAGCTGCCCAGATAAACCATATCAACTACAACTTCATCCCCGGCGAGGCCGAATTCTATAGCGGCAAGAATACGGTCGATGTTTTCCTTGGGTATCCGATGATTTCGGTTAGTCAGACACCGCTTATCGGGTGGGGGGCTATCGCGAAGCGAGTGTTCGACACTGCCGTATCGCTACTGCTGATTATCCTGCTTTCACCGCTATTGCTGTTGCTGATTGTATTGCAGAAGCTCCTCAACCCGGGTCCTGTTTTTTACATATCCGATCGTCTGAGTCAGTTCTCAAAACCTGTCCGGCTGATCAAGTTTCGCAGCATGTCGGCCAAGTACGGCCGTAAGGATGCCGCCGACGAATTCCGCGAGATGGGTCGCGAAGACCTGGCAGCTGAATATGAAGCTAATCGTAAGGTCTCAAGAGACCCACGCGTCACGGCTTTCGGTAACTTCCTGCGCGTCACTTCGCTTGATGAGCTTCCCCAGATATTCAACGTTCTGCGCGGCGACCTGAGCCTGGTTGGCCCGCGCCCGATTCTACCCCAAGAGGTCAAATTCTCACGAGGTAAGGCCGCACTGCTGCATAGCGTGAAGTCTGGCGTAACTGGTTTATGGCAAGTATCCGGTCGCAGTGAACTGAGCTTCGAGGAACGCATCGAGTTGGAGACTTTCTATGCCCAGAACTGGAGTTTCTGGCTTGATATCAAGATTCTATTCAAGACACTGGCCGTCGTCATTCGAAAACAAGGGGCCAAGTAAGCATGTCGACGAACACACCCAAGGTCGCAATCGTCGCCGACTGGCTCACGACCATGGGTGGAGCAGAGAAGGTCGTGCTCGCCCTGCACGAAGCTTTTCCAACCGCGCCCATCTACACCTCGGTCTACACGCCAGAGACAATGCCCGCCTTCGATGGCATCGACATACGCACCACCTATTTACAGAACCTGCCCAAGCTACTCCGTCGCCTGCACAAATTCTTTCCTCTGTTGCGAGTCAAGGCGTTCCAGGCGCTTGATCTATCCGAGTTCGACATCATCATCTCGAGTTCCAGCGCCGAAAGTAAACAGGTACGCAAAACACGGGCCGGTCAGGTTCATATCTGCTACTGCCACACGCCTATCCGCTACTACTGGAGCCACTACGAGGATTACAAGAAAGACCCTGGCTTCGGGCGGCTGAATTGGTTAGTGCGCATAATGATGCCCCTTATGGTGCCTGGTCTGAAACGAGCTGATTATGAAGCGGCCCAGCATGTCGATGTTTTCATCGCTAACTCAAGCGAAGTGCAGAAACGTATTACGCGCTACTATGGCAAACCCTCAACCGTCGTTCATCCGCCCGTCGATATCAACCGGTTCATTCCGCAGAACGAACGAGGTGATTACTATGTCACGATAGGGCGACAGGTGCCGTATAAGCGCTACGACTTGGCGGTAGCGGCCGCGACCAAACTCGGGCTCAAGTTGAAAGTCTTCGGTAACGGGAGCGAGCATGAGCGGCTGGAAGCCATGGCCGGTCCGAGCGTCGAGTTTCTGACAGAGCGGTTCGGCAATGCATCCGACGTCGCCGTCAGTGAAGCACTAGCTAGTGCTCGGGGCTTCATTTATCCGTGCGAGGAAGACTTCGGCATCGTCCAGGTTGAGGCGCTGGCAGCTGGAACACCGGTCATCGCCTACGGCAAAGGTGGTGCGCTGGATATCGTGCAAGATGGCGAGAGCGGCGTCCTGTTCGACGAGCAGACGGTCGAAGCGGTAGCGAATGCGGTTCAACGAGCCGAGACGATTAGTTTCAATCCAACTACACTGCGTCGCAAGGCCCGCCGTTACGACAAGGGTCTCTTCCTGACGAAAATCAATAAGATCGTCCGCGATAGTTACGAGACAAGGTAGCGATATGCACGTTCTCGTCACTGGTGGAGCAGGTTACATCGGCAGCCACACCGTCGTTCAGCTTATCGAAGCCGGACATACCGTCACCATCGTTGACGACTTTTCTAACAGCTCGCCTATAGTATTAGACCGCCTGACGCATATTGGCGGTGTGCGCCCTACATTGCATGAATTTGATATAGCTAATGCCACGCGGCTGACAAAGCTGTTTGCAGACCAGTCATTCGATGCCGTCATTCACTTCGCCGGCCTGAAGGCAGTCGGGGAATCCGTGCAGCAGCCACTGAAATACTACCGCGTTAATCTCGATACTACCTTGACGCTGCTTGAATGCATGCAAGCCGCCGGGGTTTTCAAGTTCGTCTTTAGCTCCAGCGCCACGGTGTATGGCTCAGCGCCGGTACCATATCGGGAAGACGGGCCGGTCGGCCAAGGCATCACCAATCCCTATGGTCAAACAAAGTACATGATTGAGCGTATTCTGTCTGATACGGCAGCGAGTGACATCCGCTGGCAAATCGGCTCACTCCGCTACTTCAACCCGGTTGGCGCCCACTCTAGCGGTCTCATTGGCGAGCAGCCTTCCGGCACCCCGAACAACCTCATGCCGTATGTCACCCAGGTAGCGGCCGGCCTGCGCGATAAACTGTCTATTTTTGGCAACGACTACGATACGCCCGATGGAACTGGCGTGCGTGATTACATCCATGTTGACGACCTGGCGAGTGGCCACCTAGTTATGCTCAATAGCCTACGCGCTGGCTTCGACGCCATCAACCTTGGCAGCGGCCACGGAGTTTCAGTACTGGAACTGGTTCAGACATTCGAGCATGTCAACGACCTACAGCTGCCGTATAGTTTTGCTGCGCGTCGTGATGGCGATCTTGCCAAGTACTACGCGGATGCATCAAAAGCCAAGCAGGTTCTTGGCTGGGAGACGTCTCGCTCCCTCGAAGACATGTGCCGCGACAGCTGGCGCTGGCAGCAACAGAACCCTCGCGGTTACGAGTAACCTACTCGACCGTCACGCTCTTTGCCAGGTTGCGCGGCTGGTCGACATCATTGCCTTTCTTAAGTGACACATAGTAAGCGAACAGCTGCAGTACGACGTTGAATAAAATCGGCGTCAGCAGCTTCAGTTCGGTTGAAATACGTAACACGTGCTCGGCATCGATTTCCTTGTTGCTATCGGTTATGGCAAGCACGTGACCGCCGCGCGCATTCACTTCAACCAAATTGCTGACTGACTTCTCAAACAGCCAATTGTCAGTGACGAGCGCGACTTCGAAGAAACGGTCGTCAACCAGCGCAATCGGGCCATGCTTCAGCTCGCCGGCCGCATAACCCTCGGCCTGAATGTAGCTGATCTCCTTCAATTTCAGAGCGCCTTCAAGCGCCACCGGAAAGAGCGTATCACGGCCGAAGAACAACGCATGCTCGTAATTGCAGTAGTTAGCGGCTTGTTGTCTGATTTCTTCTTCGTGCGCCGCTATTACCCGCTCGATGGCTGAGGGCAATGCGTCCAGTTCGCGGATATATTCACCGAGCTCTTGCTTACCCACGCCCTTCGCCTGGGCCACCATCAGCCCAAACAATACCATGGCAGCTACTTGTGAAGTGAACGCCTTGGTGCTTGCAACCGATATCTCGGGACCGACATGTACGTACACACCACCATCTACTTCGCGGGCGATACTGGAACCAACCGCGTTGACAATGCCAAGACACCGCACCCCACGACGCTTCAACTCCTGCAAGCACGCCAGCGTATCGGCCGTCTCACCGGACTGGGAGACGATCAGAGCCACGGTCTGTTCCGGCACATTGAACGAACGGTAGCGAAGTTCGGAGGCGATCTCCACCCGCACAGTGACGTCGTCTAGAAAGTTCTCTACGTAATAACTGGCCAGCTGGCCGGCATAATTAGCCGTGCCGCACCCTACGATAATGAGGTTTCGGATCTGACGTAGCTCATCATCACTCATATTGATGCCGCCTAGGTGAGCACTCAGTTCCTCACGTTGCAAACGACCGGAAAGCGTCGAACGTAACGTATCGGGCTGTTCATGAATTTCTTTTAGCAGGAAGTGATCGTACCCGTCCTTCTGAATCGCCTGCATATCCGCTTCGAGCTTCTCGGCCGTTCGTTCCAGCGTGTTGGCCGCCAGGTCGTAAAGCTGCACGCTCCCGGCAGTCACCTCAGCCACTTCACCGTCACCTAAGTAAATTACCTGGTCGGTATGGCCAATCAACGCCGCTGCGTCGCTGGCGATGAAGGTCTCATCCCCACCGAGTCCAACGATAAGCGGACTGCCCTTACGTGCCGCGACGAGCGTCGTCGGGTCGTCGTGCGCCACCACCGCGATGCCGTACGCACCGACCACCAACTGCAGGGCGCTCACGACCGCTGCCGTCAGTGTCGGCTTGCTTTCATCCTGATAAATTGAATCGATCAGCGCGGTCAGTACCTCGGTGTCGGTATCGCTCTGGAATTCGTAGCCCTGACCTTTCAGCACGCGTTTCAGGTCCTGATAGTTCTCGATAATACCATTGTGAACCAGCGAAATTCGTCCCACCACATGCGGATGCGCATTCTTCACGCTTGGAGCGCCGTGGGTCGCCCAACGGGTATGGCCGATGCCGACCGTATCCTCGGTATCGTGCGCGGCGCGCAGCTTCACCAGCTCGCCTACCTTGCCCTTTTCACGCAGCAGTGTCGGCGTACCCGACGCATCAAGCGTCGTGATTCCGGCCGAGTCATAGCCACGATATTCCAACCGCTTAAGACCTGCCAGTAAGATGTCTTGCGCCGGTTTAGTTCCGATGTAGCCAACGATGCCGCACATGGTGAATTTCGCGCTCCTTAGGATTATGATTGAGTTCGTACCATCCATTATACTCATAAGTATGGAATTGAACTTCTGTCGCCGTTGCGGCGCTCCACTTACGAAAAAGAACGGGCATGTCTATACGTGTGAACGCGGCCACACCATATTTCTAAATCCGGTACCTACCGTCGGCGTGTTCTTGTTCGACACAAGCGATAACCTTCTGCTGTCGGTACGTGCCATCGAACCCGACAAGGGAGCGCTGGATGCCTTTGGTGGATTTGTTGATGGCGACGAGACGTTCGAGCAGGCGCTCGAAAGGGAGCTACATGAGGAGCTCGGCCTAACTTCAAGCGATTACTCGAAGCCTGTCTACCTCACAAGTGCCGTCAATCAATACCGATACGGCGGTGAGCCGATTACCGTAATATCAAACCTGTACTACGCTCGCTTGAAGCCGTCTGCTCAACCAAAAGCGCGCGACGACGTAGCTGAAATCCACAAGATTACCCTCAACGATGTACGACTAGATATGATTGGCGGTGACGATATCCGCAGGGGTCTGCTGGTTCTTAAAGAGCTGTTCGCGCCCGAAGCTAAATCTCAGGTATAATACCTCTATATGAAAATGATTGTGACAGGCGGGGCCGGATTCATCGGGGCGAATTTCGTGCACTATACTGTAAAAAACCGTCCCGAGCATGAACTGACCGTCATCGACAAACTTACCTATGCTGGCAACAAGGCCAACCTGACTGATGTCGCCGACAAAATCACGTTTATTGAAGGGGATATCTGCGACGCCGAACTGATGGACAAACTTGTGGCCGATACCGATATCGTCGTTCACTTTGCCGCAGAGTCTCATAACGACAACTCGCTCCGCAATCCTTGGCCTTTCGTGGAAACCAACATCATCGGTACCTACACCATCCTGGAAGCCGTACGTAAACATGGTAAGCGCCTGCACCACATCTCCACCGACGAAGTCTTCGGTGACCTCGAACTTGACGATCCGAATCGCTTCACCGAAACCACGCCGTACAACCCATCTAGCCCCTACTCAAGTACCAAGGCTGGCTCCGACATGCTGGTACGCGCCTGGATGCGCTCATTTGGTGTCAAGGCCACCATCTCGAACTGCTCGAATAATTACGGCCCCTACCAGCACATCGAAAAATTCATTCCACGCCAGATTACCAATATCCTCTCCGGCATCAAGCCGAAGCTGTATGGTACCGGCGAACAAGTCCGCGACTGGATTCACGTTGACGACCACAACGAAGCGGTTCATTTGATTATCGATAAAGCACCGATGGGTGAAACGTATATCATTGGCGCCGACAATGACCATGTCAACAACAAACAGGTCATCGAAATGATCTGCGAAGTGATGGGTAAGCCAAAAGATTGGTACGAACATGTCAATGACCGCCCCGGCCACGACCTCCGTTATGCCATGGATTCTAGCAAGCTCCGTCGTGAATTAGGCTGGCAGCCGCGCTACACCGACAATAACGGCATGATGGAAGCTCTTAAGCAAACCGCAGCGTGGTACGACGAGCACCGCGACTGGTGGCAAGCTGATAAACAAGCTGTCGAAGACCAGTACGCCAAACAAGGCCAGTAACGCGCTTCTTATACACCAAGTCCCCTGCCCTCCCCTCGAGAGGTGGTATTGACTTTTCATAGTTTTTATGCTAATATGTATATTGCCCGGAAGTTCCGAGCAATCTTCCCTTGTGGAAGCGTACCTCTTGAAAGGACGTGTCGCATGAACGACACACTGCTCATCGAGCCCATGCTCGCTGACTACTCCGCCGACACGGTTCCTGGCTGGACCCACCAGAACGAGGGTCACCACTTCGTGGTGAACTCCAAGTTCGGCCAGCTGGAGGTCGGCATGGTTCCTGGCAAGTCCTGGGACCAGTGGTTATTCCACGAGAACAACGGCGGCGGCTCACTTGTCGTCGCTTACGCTTACATGGAGACCATCGAAGACCGTATGGGGCCGTACCTCGCACCCAACGAGAACGGCTCCCTGTACGTGATGATGCTCCGTGCCAACCGGTTCAACCTCAAGGGCGACCAGGACGACTGGGAGCTCCCCGGTGGCTTCGTGGACGGCGGCGAGACCAAGCTCGTCACGGCCATCCGTGAGACGCTCGAAGAGACCGACACGCTGGCAAACCCCGAGCCCGTCCCGGGCCGTGGTTACGTCGGCAACCGCGCCTTCTTCCAGCTCAACAGCGAAGACGAGGGTACCTCGGTGTTCACGTTCGAGCTGAGCACAGAGCAGCTCAGGGCCATCACCCACAGTGACAAGCTGGCGCTGATGCCTTGGCGAGACGCCATCCGCACCACGCGAGACGCGCTGTCCGGCATGGCCATCGCCCGCTTCATCGCGGAGATGCTCGTCTGAGACACGTTCGCTGTACACGGTACACGCGGTGGTACCACCTTCGCTCAACCGGAGTGAAGGAACGGTCGCAATAGACCACACCGACGGCCTTACTGTGCCGCTCGCCTTCGGGTTCGAGAACAGTCGAGCACGCCAATCCAGGCGTGCTCTTTCAATTTCCGACAATCCCACCACCCCACCCCTGACAATCTGCTATACTACTCCATAGAGACGGAGGTTTTTTACAGGTGTCAGAATTACGACTACATACGACCGATATTCCGGGGCTCATGGTCCTCGACCTTCCCCTCCATGGTGATAACCGTGGGTGGTTCAAAGAGAATTATCAGAAAGAGAAGATGGAAGCCTTAGGTCTGCCAGCGTTTACTATCGTGCAGAACAACTTCAGTTACAACGAAGAGCGCGGCGTCACGCGAGGCCTCCATGCTGAACCGTGGGATAAGTTTATTTCCGTCGCCAATGGCGCAGTCTTTGGCGCCTGGGTTGATCTGCGTAAAGGGCCAAGCTACGGCAAGACCTTCAGTATCGAAATCCGACCTGACGTGGCCGTCTTCGTGCCACGCGGCGTCGCTAATGGCTACCAGACACTGGAAGAGAAAGTCACCTATACGTACTTAGTCAACGAACACTGGTCGCCAGACGCGAAGTATACCTTTGTTAACGCTTTCGACCCAGCTGTGGGTATCGAATGGCCAATTCCGAAGGAGCAAGCAGTCGTATCAGATAAAGACGCCGGCCACCCGTTACTCGCCGACGTAGAAAGTGAGTTTTAACATGAGTAAGACCTATTTTATCGTTGGTGCCGACGGGCAACTCGGCAGTGAACTAAGCCGACTCTACCCCGAAGCTACCCTGGTCGACAAAGACCAATTCGATATGACCGACCCAGCCGCCTATGAAGCGATTGATTGGTCGGTGTACGACACTATTATCAATGTCGCTGCCATGACTAACGTTGATGGTGCCGAGACGCCAGAAGGACGTAAGATCGCCTGGGCAGTCAATGCCACGGCGGTCGGTCTACTGGCACGCACAGCGGCGACCCACAATCTGACATTGATTCATATTTCATCCGACTATGTGTTCGATGGCACCCAGGAACCGCACTTAGAAACAGAAGCGTTTGCGCCATTGGGAGTCTACGGACAGACAAAAGCGGCTGGCGATATCGCCGCCAGTGTAGTGCCGAAGCACTACATTCTACGCACCAGCTGGGTCATTGGCGGCGGCCGTAATTTCGTCGGCATCATGAAGGAACTGGCCGGCAAAGGTGTCAGCCCAAGTGTGGTTGACGACCAGGTCGGCCGACTCACCTTCACAAGCACACTCGCGGCGGCTATCAAGCACCTGCTCGACACTACGCCAGCATACGGTACCTACAACTGTAGCAACAGCGGCACCAGCGTTAGCTGGGCCGATATCGCCAGGTTGGTGTTTGAGAAAGCGGGTCGTGCCCCAGAAGATGTCAGCAAGGTAACAACGGCCGAATATTACGCCGGTAAAGAGGGTATCGCCCCACGGCCGCTAAAGAGCACCATGGGCCTCGACAAATTGATGGCCACCGGCTTCGAGCCGACCGATTGGCGCGATGAATTAGAACAGTATTGGAAAGGAACCTACGCATAATATGAAGGGAATTGTACTCGCCGGTGGATCCGGTACCCGCCTTTACCCCATTACCATGGGTATCAGTAAGCAGCTCATGCCAATTTATGACAAGCCAATGATTTACTACCCGGTCTCCACGCTAATGCGAGCCGGTATCTCCGACATTCTCATTATTACGACCCCGCACGACAATGAGGGCTTCGTGCGTTTGCTCGGCGACGGCTCGCAATACGGCTGCAACTTCGAGTATGCCATCCAAAACGATCCGAACGGCTTGGCAGAAGCGTTCCTGATTGGCCAGGACTTCATCGGTGACGATAAGGTCGCCCTCATCTTGGGCGACAACCTGTTCCACGGTACGGCTTTCGGTACCGAACTGAAGAAACACACCGACCCAGACGGCGGTGTGGTGTTCGCCTACCAAGTATCCGACCCAGAGCGCTACGGCGTGGTTGAATTCGATAAGGACAAGCACGCGATTTCAATCGAAGAAAAGCCGAAAATTCCAAAGTCAGATTACGCCGTGGTTGGGCTGTACTTCTACGATAACGACGTGGTTGATATTGCCCGTAACCTCACGCCAAGCGCACGTGGCGAACTAGAGATCACCGATGTCAACGCCGAGTACTTGCGTCGCGGTAAGCTGAAAGTCAGCGTAATGGACCGAGGCTCCGCCTGGCTCGACACTGGCACGATCGATTCGATGGTCGACGCCGCTGAATATATCCGCGTGGTGCAAAAACGCACCGGCTTGAACATCGGCGCAATCGAAGAAGTTGCCTGGCGTGAAGGCTTCATTGACGACGCACAATTCAAGCAACTGGCCGAACCGCTCCGTAAGTCTGGCTATGGCGAATACCTCCTAGAACAGCTGAAGGATGGACGATAATATGAACGAGAAAACCATTACCGTACTTGGCGCGGGCTATGTTGGCCTGACCACCGCCGCCCTATTGGCGCATGCTGGCTATAAGATATATGTCATCGAACCGAACCAAAAGCGTCTCGATGTCATCAAAACCGGTCGGTCGTTCTTCTATGAAGAAGGCCTCGATGTCATCATCAAAACTGCTATCGATGCGGGCAACCTGGTGCCGACCGATTCGTACGAAGATAGTGTCCCCCAAAGTTCAGTCGTTTTCTCTTGCGTGGGTACGCCAGACAACCCCGATGGTAGCTCCAATCTGAGTTACGTCTTCGGCGCCGCCGAGCAAGCTGCCGCTTTAATGCAGCCCGGATGCGTGTACGTGCAGAAAAGTACCGTACCAGTTCGGACCGGCGAGCGTATAGAGGCGATGTTCAAGGAAAAAGGTATCGACGTAGCCTATGTATCGAATCCGGAGTTCCTACGTGAAGGCACCGCACTGTACGACACCCTGTTCTTCGATCGTGTCGTCGTGGGTGGCAACGACAAGAAGGCGGTTGAGCGTGTGCTCAACCTCTATCGCGACCTGGAAGCAGAGCGTGAAACCATCGCTCGTCTGGCCGAGGTCGAATCGCACCCTCGAAAAGGCAAGTACATCTCTACGAGCCTCAACAGCGCTGAATTGATCAAGGTGTCCGCCAATGCCTTCCTGGCTTTAAAAATCTCGTTCGCCAACTCAATCGCCAAGCTGGCCGACAAAGTAGATGCCGATGTGGTTGAGGTCATGGATGCGGTTGGTGCGGACGAACGCATCGGTCGAGCATTCCTGAACGCTGGGCGCGGCTACGGTGGAGGCTGCTTTCCAAAGGATGTTAGCGGTTTAATCTCGAGTGGGCTTGAGAACGGTGTTGACCTCGAGGTCATGCAGGCCGCCCAGGCCGTTAACCAATCGATGCCAGGATACGTCGTCGAGAAGCTGCAAGACTCGCTGGACTCACTTATCGGCAAGAAAGTCGCCGTACTTGGTCTTGCGTTTAAGTCCGGTACCAGTGATGTACGCAAGTCGCCCGGCGTCGCGATTGCCAACGTCTTGTCAAAGCAAGGTGCGATAGTGAGCGCCTACGACCCTCAGGCGAATGAGGAGGCCGAGGCCGACCTGCTGCGGGCCGTCCGACTCACAGGCTCATGGCGCGATGCCGCCGACGGAAGTGATGCAGTAATCTTCGCGACTGAGTGGAACGAATTCCGCGAGCTTAACCCGACCGAAATTGCAGATGCACTCACCGGCACCGCAGTGGTAGACGCGGTCAACATTCTCGACAAGCAAGCAACGAATGAGGCCGGCCTCCGCTACATAGGCGTTGGTCGCTCGTAGTCTTTTCTACTATTCAATTATATACCCCACACCTTGATGTAAGGTGTTGCTGATGGTATATTATATTCATAGCATAATCATAATGCCAAATAAACAATAGTAGAATTACCCCTTGAAAATAAACCGAAAGTCGAGTCGCACCCCCTTCGTCGCAGCCGTTCTCATCGTGGCCGTACTTAGCTTGGGCGCCGTATTTTGGTATTTCTCTGCCTCCGGCTCGAAAATGAGCGACACGCCAAACACCATAAACTATGACCCGCCCACCAAACAGGACAAAAAAGAAGCTGAAGACAATAAGAAAGAATTAGCAAAAGACACTGCCTCAAGCGACAAGCCCAAGGATTCCACTAGCACCCAAACAATCCAAGTTGCTGTTTCGGACGCCACTCAATATGGTGATGTGGTGGAAGTCAGGGCGTTCATACCAGAAGTAATTGAGAGCGACGGCAGTTGCACGGCCATCTTCACGCTCAACGACAACCGACTCGAGAAGAAGGTAGCGGCCTTCATCGAAGCAACAACCACACAGTGCCGCCCAATCGATGTACCCGTATCTGAATTTTCTCAGTCAGGCACATGGAATCTAGTCGTAAAATACAACTCCGCATATTCTCGTGGGGAATCATCGATTCGAAAGGTGGAAGTAAGATGAATCACATAAATGTAAGATGGCGCTCAGCTTCTCTGTTATCCATTATGCTAGCCGTATGCTGCTCCCTTCTTGCGGGCAGTTCAACATCCGCACTTTCAGGTAGTGACTTCGATGCAGGGCGAATCATTGACGACAGCGTATTCTACAATAGCTCTTCCATGTCAGCTTCCAGTATCCAGACATTCCTCAATAGTAAGCTTCCCAGCTGTGACACAAACGGAACCAAGAGCATTACTTACAACTACAACTCATCGACCGGCCGAGTTAACAACTCATCCGACCCATTAGTTACCACCACTCGCGCTACCTACGGACAGCGAGTATATGACTGGCGAGTAAAAAACGGCCTTTCCGACCAAGGCAGTCGTGCGCCTTTCACCTGTATGAAAGACTATTCACAGAACACACCTTCGATGGCTCCTGCCAGCGGCCTGTGTGAAGGTATCAATAGCGGAAGTCGATCGGCCGCGCAAATTATCCACGATGTCGCAGCGGCATGTGGTATTAACCCCCAGGTATTAATAGTGCTGCTGCAAAAGGAACAATCGCTTGTTACCGATGATTGGCCATGGAAGATTCAATACAACAACGCCACGGGATTTGCGTGTCCAGACACCGCTCCGTGTGACCCCAATTACGCCGGCTTTTTCTACCAGGTCTATTACGCTGCACGGCAATTCAAGGTATATAAAGCCTACCCTAACGACTACAACTATCGTGCGAAGCGTAACAACACTATTTACTGGCACCCCGATTTATCGCGCTGTGGCAGTTCAACCGTGTATATCGAAAACCAAGCGACAGCTGCTCTATACATCTACACCCCCTACCGTCCAAATTCAGCAGCCCTGAAGAATCTCTATGGAACAGGTGACTCATGTAGCTCGTATGGAAACCGTAATTTCTGGCGGATGTTCAACGAATGGTTCGGTTCGTCGATTCAACGCTATCGTATCTCCTCGCACATCATCGATGGAACGACTGATAGCTCGGGCGAACAAGGTGTCGTTGGCTTCAGCCTTAACAGTAAGCCCACCAACAGCGTCACGTTTGAACTTAAGGTCAGCAGTCCTTCAAATGCACGTGTTGCCGGTACGACGAGTGTAACTATCACGCCTGATACATGGAACCAACCTGCACGTAATATCGTACGCATCAGCGGTAAATACAACTCGGCCCTAGAGGGCACATTCCACTACAGCTTAGTACCCGACAGTAAGTCCAGCAGTATAGACAAAAGGTTCTCTGGTCTTACCGCTCCCAACACCCAGCTCTTGCAGCTTCAGGCGGATTCACAACCCGTTTATCGGCTTTACTCAACCGACACCAAGAAGCACTTCTTTACAGCTAGCCGAGAACGCGTCAAGGACCTTGAAGCTCAAGGCTTTCGCAATGAAGGCGCTAAGTTCTCCTATTGTAAGGCCGGTGAGCAAGCGATGATCCGTGTCGTCAAGAACGATGACCGTCGCATCGTAGCATTCGGTTCGAGCGAATATCAGAACTACCTGAAGGCAAGTTACAAGACAGAATCCCTCGACTTCGCGACGAGTCGACGCGCCTACATACCAGTCTATTGGTTATACGATCCCACGCTTGGAAGGAGCTTATACACCACCAGCGAAAGCGAACGAACCTCGGCTACAGGCTTCGAGGATAAAGGTCTCGCGTTCTACGTGTGTAGTGCCGACCAAGCACCCGTCTATCGCCTGTACCGCAAGTCAAATAACGCCCACTTCTATAGCACTAGTGAAAGTGAACGCAACCATGCAGCAAATGGCATAGGTTACACCTATGAGGGTGTCGGTTACTACGCCTGTGCCACCGGCTCGCCTGTCTACCGCCTGTATCGCAAGTCAAATGACGCCCATTTCTATACTACGAGTACGAAGGAGCGTGATAGCATTGTCGCCTCGGGTCAGTACCGCAACGAGGGCGCGCAGTTTAATGCCTGTAGCACAGATACCGGCTCGCCTGTCTACCGCCTGTATCGCAAGTCAAATGATACGCACTTCTACACTACCAGCACTTCGGAGCGAAATAGCTTGGTGCAGGCAGGCTTCCGCGACGAAGGCGAACGTTTCACCGCACGCTAAATCGTTACCTACTTAAGTCGCGGGCGGTAAATCGCAAGTCCTTCGAGCTCGGCATCCCTTGTGTCGGGCTCCCATGCTTCTATCGAAAACTTATCATTCGCGTACAAATCAGTATCAGCAATCGTCTTGTCGTTCCAGCGCTGAACGAAAATTCTACGGTTATTCATCATGTATGTCCCACGACCGGGCGTCTTACTCTCGTCGTGATACACAATAGAATCAACCGTACAGAACCCTATTGGTGTCTTACCGGCATATTCAGCAAGCCTGAGACATAAGTCGACGTCCTCTTGACCGTTAACGAAAATTGGATCGAAGCCCTTTAACGCCGCGAAGTCCTTTGAGGCTATTGCCATACAGGCGCCGGTCACAGCCTGCAGCTTGTGACTGCGTACAGCCCTGCTATCGTTCTTGCGCCTGTTTGCATATAACGCATGTGCGAGCGTACCCATAGGTGAAAACGCCACGCCGAGCGACTGAACGGTTTCGTCCGGGTAAAGGAGCAGGGGTTGCGCAACACGTACGTCGCCTTCCAGAGCTTCCACGAGACCATCTAGCCAACCATCTGTCACATACGTATCGTTATTAAGGAATACGGATTTTTCACCTGTCGCGAACGAGAATCCTACATTGTTACCAAGGGCAAAGTTCAGATTCTGCTCAATTTGAATCAGCGACATGTCAGGAAAACGATTCTTAAGCTCACGCAAACCAAGCGTCGTTTTGATGTCCGACCCGTTGTGCACTACCAGTAGTTCACTCTTCGTCTTATTCTTCGCATTCACGATCGACTCTATGCAGCGTGTCGTCATCTCCAGCTGGCCGTACACCAACACGATGATACTTACTTTGCCTTTCGAGTACCGTTTGCGTCGTAGCGTCTGCCATTCTATCAGCTCGTCATTCAGTGCCGACAGTGCACTGCTCTTTTCTTCGAAAGTCATAGTTGCATCGGTATACGAAGCGGGTATTTTCACTATCTTTTCGCCGCTTGCTGGCTCCATCTCGTTCATGATCTGTTTCACATAGAGTTTTTCTGCCTGGCTGCGCATTCGCACAAGATAAGGGTTCTGGCGCATCGTATTGACGGCACGGGTTATGCGGCGCTGACCATGCTTGTCTCTGAAGGCGCGTCCGCCGTCCTGCATTAGCTTCTTCCGCTCATCGCTTACGAAGCTCTTCGACTTGGCGTGGAAGATGTAGGTATCAGTGGCAACAGCGAGGGAGAATCCTGCGTCGGCTGCGCGGAAGCAATAGTCGTTCTCTTCACCATACCCCCGTGGAAAGTTTTCGTGATCAAGTAGCCCTATCGTCTCTATGACCTCACGTGTCACACCAAAGCAGAAACCATGAATTAACGGCACGCGCACAGCCTGACCGTTGAGCGACGCTTTTTCACAGAATTCATTCATGTCATCTACGCCCAGGCCGGGCGGCAACGCGTTAATTGCCGTCTGGTCTTTCGTGCTTGCGTGGTCGGGAAGTGATTGGGTACTGGCGGCTGACGACATCGGACCCACAATACCAACGCCTTTGTTCTGCTGAACAACTGCTGCCATTTTGTTGGCCCATCCATTCGTCACGATAGTATCGCTGTTGAGAAGTACAGTAAGGTCGGCTGTCGATTCTTTCAGCCCCCGGCTTGCGGCACGCGTGTAACCTTTGGCTTTGTCGTGTCGTACCAGCTTAGCCCATTTCGCATTCGCCTGTTGGAAAGTGTTTAGGTAGTCAGCGGTTGGCGTATCGGACCCATCGTCAATAATTATCAAGTCTTGATTAGGTGTTTTGTGGCGCTTGATCGATTCCAGGCACAGCTCCACGTCTTCACGCGCGTTATGCACACACACAACAGCCGTAACAGACATGGGCTTTGTCTTAGCCTTGGAGGGAAGTG
>Ga0100391_1000913_pt1 | contig 33671 bp, 27 predicted proteins | sample CryGeymeta201515_FD_81541 | JGI IMG/M metagenome (GOLD analysis project Ga0100391, IMG submission 81541) | Groundwater microbial communities from Crystal Geyser aquifers in Utah, USA - Crystal Geyser metaG 2015-15 | ecosystem: Environmental > Aquatic > Deep subsurface > Groundwater | place: USA... | reverse complement strand
TTTTCCATAAAGTGACGGTTTTAAGATTTACTCTAAATTGACAGGTTATAATATGCAGAAGTGTAGGTCGTTTCAATCGGTCAAAGGGATGAAAAATGGACTACATCTTAGGGAGGATTTTTCTCACAACACAAAATTTCTAACGGCATTTATGACTCTTCTTCCCGAAAAGAAAAGAGATTGGAGGAAGCTGAGATCACATCAGAAAAAAAAATACTGTAGGCAGGATATAGGAAATATTAATTAAATTGGGGGAGCAAATTATTTGTAGTGAATTAAAACATGGTAACAAAAGAATCAGCATATAAAAAAATATCCGAACTCGTACAGCGTTTTGAGGAGCAGTATGCCTCATACAAAAACTCCGATTATAACGAGACTTTAACCCGCAGGGATTTTATCGATCCTTTCTTTAAAGCGTTAGGTTGGGATATGGATAACGAGCAGGGTTATGCCGAATCGTTCCGGGAAGTAAAACACGAAGATAAATTAAAAATAGGGAATGCCGTTAAAGCCCCCGATTATTCTTTCCGGGCAAATTCAGATAAAAAGCTTTTCTTTGTTGAAGCGAAAAAACCAAGCATTGTAATTAAGGAGGATATCCACCCGGCATATCAAGTAAGGCGTTACGGTTGGAGCGGAAAACTTGCAATAAGTATTGTTACCGACTTTGAAGAGTTCGCTATTTACGATTGCACTAAAAAACCCTTTAAGACCGACAAAGCTTCCGTTGCGAGAATGAAGTATCTTACCTTCCGCGACTATTTAAATGAGTTTGATTTTCTTTGGGATACGCTTGCAAGAATATCTGTTCTTAGAGGAAGTCTTGACAAATATGTACAAGGAACAGCCAACAAAAGAGGAGCGGAAACCGTTGATAAAGATTTTCTGAAAACGCTTGACGGTTGGCGAACCTATCTTGCTACTTCCTTAAGCCGTGATAACAAAGAGCTTAATGAAGAAGAAATAAATTTTGCCGTTCAACAAACGATAGACAGAATTATTTTCCTGCGTATTGCCGAAGGGAGAAAAGTTGAACCTGAAGGGAACTTGCAAACCGCCATAACGCAAGGCGACTATTATCAAAATCTTTTCAGCATTTTCAAAGAAGCGGATGACAAATACAATTCCGGTTTGTTTGATTTTAAGAAAGACACGATTAGCAAGAAACTGAAGATTGATAACAAGGTAATAAAAACGATCATTAGCGAACTCTATGTTCCCAAAAGTCAATATGAGTTTTCCGAATTATCAGTAGAAATATTAGGCAGCGCTTATGAGCAGTTCCTTGGAAAAGTAATCCGTATTACTCCGGCGCATCATGCAAAGATTGAAGAGAAGCCGGAAGTAAGAAAAGCGGGGGGAGTTTATTACACTCCCGAATATATTGTTGAATACATTGTAAAGAACACAGTCGGCAAACTGATTGAAGGAAAAACACCGAAAGAAATTAGCAAAATAAAAATAGTTGATCCCGCATGCGGAAGCGGAAGTTTCTTGATCGGCGCATACAACTATTTGTTGAACTATCACAAAAATTATTATTCAAACAACGGGAAGCCTGCAAAAGGGAGAAAGGAAGACACACTTACTCCGGAAGGACATTTAACCACCGCAGAGAAGAAAAGAATTTTGCTCAACAACATTTACGGCGTTGATATTGACGTGAACGCAGTTGAAGTAACCAAGCTGAGTCTGCTTTTAAAATGTTTGGAAGGAGAAACCGAAGCTTCAATCGCACATCAGTTATCCATGTTCCATGAGAGAGTTTTGCCAACGCTTGAAAATAATATCAAAAGCGGGAATAGTTTAGTAAGCACCGATATTTATGAAAACGAATTGTTTGAAGTTGATAAGAAGACTAAACCATTCAATTGGGAAAAGGAATTCCCGGAAGTATTTGTAGAACGCATAGAAGAATCCGATCCAAAAGAAGAGTTGAAAAGAATAGCCAGACAAGCAAAGGCGCATGCAGAAAAAGCATTAGAGTATTCTACCGTGTTATCTGAGAAATTAGAAACGGTATTCGAGCCACAAGTTAATTACGCAACAAACGGCAAAGGGGGATTTGATGTGGTGATTGGGAATCCGCCGTATGGGGCAAGTATTGGAACTGATGTTCAAAATTATTTATCAACTAAATATAATTTACCTATTACGATAGCGGATAGCTTTTTAATGTTTTTAAAAAGAACGTTTCAAGTTTCAAAAAAGGATGCGCTGATCTCGTTGATTATTCCATCTACCTGGCTCTATATGTCTCAATATTTAAGTTTCAGAAAACAACTTTTAAATCAATTTCAACTTGATGAAGTACAACTTTTCCGAAAACCAATATTTGAGAGTGTAACAGTTGAAACATGTACAATTCTTTTAACAAATAAAGAACCAGATAAATATTCAAAATATCATTTTAAAGAAATTAAAACAGAGCCAAGCAAGTTTATTTTTGAGGAAAATGTTGTTGCGCAAGCGAAATTGTTAGAAGAACCGGAAATAAATCTTGTTCTTTCAAATAAAGTTATAAATTCACTTTTTACAAAAATTAAAAACAAAAATCCGCAGCTTAAAGAAGTTGCATTAGTCATTTGTGGATTAACTCCTTACCGGCTTGGAAAAGGTAAACCGAAACAAAGTATAAACATTGTTAAAGAACGACGATTTGATGCAGATTTTAAAAAAGACAAAAGTTATCGGCAGTATGTAATGGGAAGAGATTTTAATAAATATTGTTGGCAAATTGAAAAAGAGAGATGGATCAGCTATGGGGATTGGCTTGCAGAGCCAAGACATAAAGCACCATTTGATGATGATAAAAAAATAGTTATCAGACAAACATCCGATAGATTAATTGCACATCTCGATACGCACAAATTTTTATCGTTGAAAAATGTTCATAATTTAAGGGTAACTGATAGTAATCTTACTTATGAGTATTTGTTAGGAATTATTAATTCCAAATTATTAGACTGGTGGTATCAAAAACTTATTCCCGAAAAGGGCAGAGTATTTGCAGAAGTGAAGGTTGTAAATCTTGAAAAACTTCCAATAAAATCAATTGATTTTAGTAACAAAGCAGAAAAGCTAAAACACGATGAAATAGTAAAGTTGGTTGACCAACTTTTGAAACTGAACGAAGAAAAAGCAAACACTAAACTGCAAAGCGAAATAGAACAGATACAAAGGCACGCTAAATTTTGTGAAGACCAAATAAATATAAAAGTTTATAAACTCTATGACTTAACTCCTGATGAAATAAATATTGTAGAGGGGAAATGAAGATAAAATCATTTCAAGAATCACTTGACCATATAGCAAGCCAAAGAACTGAAAATTTAAAAAGGCTTTTGGAATTTTCTAACAGCAAGTTAGCAGATATTAAAGAATATTATTATAATTGGTATAAGAGCGCCGAAGAAAATGAATATAAAGAGAGCGCAATAGTCAACCAAATGCATTATCATCTAATAGAAGAAGCTATTAAAATTAAACAATTGAATGATGAGCAAAAATAATGCAAGGAATGCATTTACCAAACTGCAAAGTGAAATAGAACAGATACAAAGGCACGCTAAATTTTGTGAAGACCAAATAAATATAAAAGTTTATGAACTTTACGGTATAGAACAACCCGAAATAGATATAATCGATGCAAATGCAACAAAATAAACGCTTTCCCCCGGCGGTTCACTCTTTTAAAATGAACCGCTTTGGTTCAGATTATTTCTTCTTTTCTGTGCTTAGGAGAACCTGGTTCGTCACTCCATTTTTTTTATCTCGTTTAGCGTTCTTTTTTTCTTGCATAGTTTTTGCAGGTTCTTTCTTTGAACCCTTTTTAGCGTCCTGACCTTTGCTCATGATTTTTTCCTTTTCATTTAGATTATAATTTATGACACAATAAATAATTTTTGCTAAATGATGATAGGAAGAAATAAGATAGTGAACAATAAAGCAAAAGGATGAAAAAGGAACTACATCTTTTGGGTGGAATTAACAAATAGTCACTTTATTCAATAGATAAAATTCATCTCTTAATCCTAATCTTATTCTTACTTATTTACAGAAACACGACTTAAATGCCGCTTAAAGCGGAGAGGCAAGAAAATAATAAAGCACAAAACTCTCTGTTCGGAATTGTGCGTAATGTGAACCGGCAGCTAATCGCTGACCGATTGAGGAGTCTCCGGTTGGGTTTTGTTGGAATTGGAGAAATGAGCATACTTTGCAATCTGCACGCGGGTTTGAAGCGCTAATTTTTCGAGGATGTTGTGAACGTGGCTTTTTACCGTGTAGGTGGAAAGATGAAGGTTTTGTGCGATCTCTTTATTCGTCCAGCCTTCGGATATGAGTCCAACCACTTCTAACTCGCGTTTCGTCATACGCACTGATTCTTCAATTAAGGAAGGTTTAAATGCCGGGACAGCCTGTTTAACAATTTGAGAAAAAAGCGAGCTTGTTAAATGAGGCGGTAATACTTTAATTCCCTCAGAAACTGATCGAATCGTTTTATAAAAGTCGGAAATGTTTGCATCTTTAAGGATAAATCCTGATACACCTGCCAGGACAAATTCGAGAACATCCGCCTGATGCGGGATAAGGTCCATCACGATTATTTTTATTTCCGGAAAATCCCTCTTAACTAATTTAACAACTTGCAGACTGCTTTGACTTTGTAAACCGAGATCGAGAAGAACGATATTTGGCTTGTGCTTCTTCATAGCCGAAGAGTTGTTTTCGCCATCGGCCTCTGTAGCAACTACCTGCATATCAGGCTGCGTTTTGAGCATTGAGACAATGCCATCCCGCAGAAGACGATTATCTTCTATAAGTAGTATCCGGATTTTTTTCAATATATCTCCAATGGTAAATAAACAAAATTATAATTTAATACAGGGCTCGATTCGCTTGGAACTCTTTCACATCTCTCATCCATAATCACTTAATTCAAAGACAGGGTAAAGAGAATGTCCGTTATGAATTCCTCATTTGCCTTTCTTAAGTAACCGAAGTTCTTCTGATAATACGTTTAAAGAATTTTCACTCTTCTTCATTCCCGTTATATCAATTAACGCGATCTGACACTTTTTATCCGGTTCAAGAGCGTTCTCTATCTCTAAAGCTTCCAGAAGAACGTGGAAGAGAGATTTATCTTTGTTCAGCACGTTTAATTCACACGTGTGTTTTACACGAGAGCTGAAAACTGTTTTAATAAACGAATTAAAAACATCCTTTTCCTCAACAGGAATAAAAGTAATTAAACGCCTACCGATTAATTTATTCCGGTCAATTCCTAACATTTGGCTGGCGCTTAAATTTACTTCTTTTATTACGCTCTCAACATCCAGAGTAAAGTAAGGAATGGGGGAAAAATCGAAGAGTGCTACATATTTATTTCTTGACACTTCCAGCTCTTCTTGCGCTATTCTAAGTTCCTGATTTTGATGTTCCAGTTCTATCTGATGTACCTGGAGCAGATGCACTAATCTTTGAACATCTTCCACTTTTTCAACAACCGGCGTTTTCCGTTTCGGTTCGATTTTATCCTTCAACTGAGAATTGGTGGTTTTGGCTGATTGTTTTTCTATTCGTTTCATTTTACAGTACCTTATTATTTTATATTTGGGCTCTGGATGGCAAGAAGAATAAGTTGCGATTCTTTATCTCCCTGAAAGATCTCACGTGCATTTAAGAGTAATTTTCTTTTACCGATTTTTTTAAACTTATACTCGACTTCATAATCTTCAAAAAAACTGTTTTCGGGAATTATTTCTTCAAGCAGTTTCCGAAGTTCAGGGATATCCCAATTATTATCTTCAAGTTCGTAAACAAATTTACCTACAGTTTTTTCGCTAACGGTATGAAACAGTTTATAATAAGACCGGTTAGCTGAAAGTACCTTTAAATTTTTATCAAGAATAAGAAGCGAATCTCTCACGGTATCAACAATATTGTCCGAATACTCTCGCGCAAGCTGAACTTCTTGATTTAACTTATGGATCTCCTGGTAAGCAGATTTTAATTTGTGAATATGGGTAAACGTTACCACAAGACCATCAATAATATTGCTTGTCGTCCGGTAAGGTAATATCCGCATTTGGTACCAAACGCCGTCATTGGTTTGTAACTCAATTTCTTTATAAACAAGAGTCGCCAAAACTTCTTTCGCATCCTCAATAAATTTTTCATATTTAAGATTTGTTGCGATGTGGTTTATCGGTCGTCCAATGTCGGAAGGAATAAGGTTGATAACCTTTGTTGCGTGATGCGTAAATCTTTTAATACATAAATTATTATCAAGAAAGATGGTCGGAATATCAATGCTGTCTAACAGGTTTTTCATATCGTTATTAATGACTGATAATTCATCATTCTTATTTTGAAGCTCGGTGTTTACCGTAATTAATTCTTCATTTAGCGACTGTAATTCTTCTTTGGAAGTTTCCATTTCTTCATTAGAACTTTGCATCTCCTCGTTAGTAGACTGCATCTCCTCGTTGGTAGATTTAAGCTCCTCATTGGAAGTTTCCAATTCTTCAATGGTTGACCGCAAATTTTCTTTGGTAGATTTTAATTCGTGTTCAAGCTCTGTGATGATTTTTTCTGATTTTTTTTCATAATGAACTTTTTGGGAAACCGGCATTTTTTCCTCCGGTAGTACCTCCTCAAAAATGAGCAGCAATGCACCTTCCATCGCCGGTTCTTTGATCGGTCTAACAGTCAGATTTACTAATTGGAAGCTGCCGTTAGTTTTTATCTTTAAACCTGTTGCAGTTAGCGATTTTCTGCTTGCTAAAACTTTTCTGATCAATGCAGGAAGTTCTTGTTGTAATCCTTCGCGCGCCATTTCAAAAATATTCATCTTGGCTTCACCATGAGTAAGCTCAAGGTATTTGCCGGTTCTTCCATGAATATAAATTATTTCTCCATGTTCGGTTACGATCACACAATTTGGCGAATAGCTTTGCAGAATAACCTTTTCCGCTATCCGGGTAATGTTTTTTACTTCGGTCTTGTTCATAATAATCTCATTAGTTTTTGCTATCGCCCGCGAGATCGGGAATTCTACGATCGACTGTGCCGAGTAGATGGAATCTCTTCTTTTGTAAATTTTCCATTTTTTATCTGCCATTGAAAAGAGATCAACAAACCCGCTGATCGTTTCCGATGAACCGAGGAAAAGTATTCCGTTTGGCAAAAGGCTATAATGGAAAATAGGGATTATCTTTTTCTGTAATTCGGTATTTAAATAAATTAAAAGATTGCGGCACGAGATCAGATCGAGCTTCGTAAACGGAGGGTCTTTGATTACGCTTTGCGGTGCGAAGATCAGCATTTCTCTTATTTCTTTTCGAATATGAAATATATTCCCATTTGAAGTAAAGAAGCGCTTCAAGCGTTCTTTACCAACGTCTGTTTCAATTCCTGAAAATGTGCCAAGCCGGGCTTTTTCAATTGCGTTGCTATCAATATCAGTTGCAAATATCTGCACGTTGAAAAATTTCTTTGCTTCATCCATACATTCCCGTAAAGTAATTGCAATGGAGTATGCTTCTTCCCCGGTAGAACATCCGGGCACCCAAATTCTTATCTGCTCATTCTCCGATTTATTTTTTATTATGCCTGATAATACAATCTTTAATTTCTCAAAAGATTCGCGATCTCTGAAAAAATTTGTTACTCCTATTAAGAGTTCCTTAAACAAACTTTCAATTTCTGCCGGGTTTTCCTGGAGGAGACGGATATAATTTGGAACAGTATCCAATTGAGCAACGTTCATTCTTCTTTCTACCCGGCGGTAGATCGTATTTTGTTTGTAGAGGGAAAAGTCGTGTCCGGTGTGAGTTCGAAGCAGAATGAAAATTTTTTGAAAGGTATCGGGAATTTTACTAGAAGTATTTGCTCTCTCTAAAAATAATCCATTACCTTTTTGAGAAATATATTTTATTAACTGATCAGGCATTCCTTCGGGAGGAAGGATGTAATCGGCTAAACCGGTTTTAATGGCGCTGCTCGGCATACCGTCAAACTTTGCTGATTTTGGATCCTGAACCATTACCATCCCTAATCCATTCTTCACTGCTTTTAACCCTGCGCTCCCGTCTGAAGCCATACCGGAAAGAATTATACAAATAGCTTTTTCTCTCAGATCCGCAGAGAGTGAGTTGAAAAAAAAATCTATGGGAAGCCGGAAGCCATGCGCTTCAAGAGGTTCTATGAGTTGGATCGTTCCGTGGAGTATTCCTAAATCCCGATTAGCCGGAGCGACATAGACATGATCAGGGTGAATGACCATTCCGTCTTCAGCTTGAAATAATTTCATCTTAGTAGATTTTTGAATAAGCTCAGGCATAATGCTAATATGCGTTGGATCTAAATGGGACACGACGATAAAAGCCATACCGGTACTCTCAGGCATACTTCCAAAAAATCTTTCGAGAGCCTCTAAACCGCCCGCTGACGCCCCAATACCAACCACATAAAACGGATTATTTGAAAATGATATTGCTCCGGCATTCTTCTTTTTTTTGACCGGTGACCGTTTGGGAATTGTCTTCTTCATTGTAAACTCATATAAGTATTATAGCACGGTAACCCGCATGGTTTAATTTTGATGGATGATGGAATGGCGCAAAACGCCACAAATTTCCAGATACAAAAACAACCTGCCTTTCCGACGGGATAATAACCGCACAGACATAAATGGATTGTGCTACACGAATAAATTCCGCTAAAGCGGAATACATTTTTAGCATCATCGTTTACGATGATTTTTTCGACCAGCGATACCGTTTACGGTATCGCTGATTTTTGTAAAGGTGAAACATATTCTTTGAACGTAAATTCATCTTATGGAAAACTAACAATTTAATCCTCTAAAAACAATCTTCTCCGAATTAATTAGTGCTCTTTTACTCTCTGAGAACCACTTAATTTTTATAACTTTTTCTTTTTCACCTTTTTTGTTTCAACATCTCCCGCCCGGCTTTTAGCCATCTTTTCCTTGTCTACAGAGAAGCGTTCATTTATTGCCGTTTCAATTCCGATAACTTTTAGCGCCTCAGATTTTTCAGCTTCAAATTCAGAACGGAGTACAACGATCTGAGCTTCCATTGATTCCCTCTTCCGCTCAATTCCAAATTGTTTTCGGGCAATTTCCTGTTGACGCAATAATTGTTCCGCCTGGTCTTTGGTCTCACGCGATAACCGCGCCGAGCCGGTCAATACGCCTTCCGGACCAACATAAACATCAAGCAATTCAATTCCATTGTTGGTTAGTTTGAACTCGCGAATTTGATTTGAATGTGCCATACCGCGCGATTTAAGAATATACAAACCTCTGTTCCGTTCGCCGCCAATTTCAATATCACGCAGCAGCAGCCAGGTATCTATCAAAGATGAAATATAGGTATCGGTGTTCTCCATATTGGTATCGGCAGAAGCAAGATTCGTAAAAAAGGCAGTGATCCTCTTCATCTTTAAAAAATCTACAAGGCGCACTAACATTGTATTTACTTCCGTTTGATTTTCTCCTAACACAAACGCATTAATAGGATCGAGGATAACGATGTCCGGGACAAATTTATTGATTAGGTTAATACTCGTGGTTAAATGATTTTCTAAACCGTAGAGTGTCGGTCGTGTCGCATGAAACTTTAACAATCCCTTTTTCCTCCAGGGTTCTAAATTTATTCCTATTGAACTCATATTACGCTCAATCTGATTTGGGGATTCTTCGTAAGTAAAAAAGAGAACCCGTTCACCCCTTTTACACGCCGCTTCAACAAATTGCGCTGCGATGCTCGTTTTGCCTGTTCCGGCAGTGCCTGAAACGAGGATTGTACTTCCATGGTAATAACCTTTACCGGAAAGCATAGTGTCAAGACGCGGAATTCCAGTTGAAATTCTCTCAAACGAAGAGAAGTAATCTAACCCTAAAGAAGTAACAGGTAACACAGAAAAACCATCTTCATCAATTAGAAAAGGATACTCGTTCGTACCATGGGTTGAGCCGCGATATTTTACAATGCGCAGCCGTCGAATGGACGATTGATCAATCACGCGATGATCGAGAAGAATGACGCAATCGGAAACATACTCTTCCAATCCTTGCCGTGTTAGCGTGCCATTGCCCCGTTCTCCGGTGACTATCGCCGTAACACCTTTCTTTTTCAACCAGCCGAATAACCGCCGCAGTTCTGTACGAACAATAGCAGCGTTAGGCAGAACCGTAAAGAGTGATTCAATAGTATCCAGCACAACTCGCTTAGCTCCGATGCTTTCAATTGCACTATGAATACGAACAAACAACCCTTTCAAATCATATTCACCGGTCTGTTCGATTTCACCCCTTTCAACATCAATGTGTTCAAGCCAAATCTTTTTTTGCTCAACCAGATGATCCAGATCGAATCCTAAGGAAGCAACATTTGCCGTAAGTTCTTTTGCGGTTTCCTCGAATGAAATAAATACACCCGGCTCATTATAAATCGTAGCGCCGCGCACGAGAAATTCCATCGCAAAAAGAGTTTTTCCGCATCCCGCGCCTCCACATACAAGCGTCGGTCTTCCTTTCGGTAATCCTCCTCCTGTGATCTCATCAAATCCTTGGATACTTGTTGGGGATTTTGGGAGAACTTTTCGTTGAATTTGCGCTTCCTTTTTTGCCATAATATTTTTATCCAATATATTGTTATTCCTCTTCCAAGGAATAAAATTTGTTATAATTTTGCTTCACACCGAATATTTATCTTTCATCAGCGCAAAACAGCTTTTTAGAAAAGATCCTTTTTTTTAAGAAATCTCAATTAAGTATAAACAAATCGGGGAGATAAAAAAATAGTCCAAAAGGATGAAAAAGGGATGAGATTTTATTTTATCCTAAATTACGCACAACCCTCTTATTTGATGAGAAAAGTATAAATTTTCCCGTCTTTAAGGCTCGCAATTTTGGTCATGCTGATATGTTTTTGCAGTTCATCAATGGAAAAAAGGTAGCTTCGGGTGGAGTTAGTTAACCAAACGAGACAGACATCTTCTCCTTTTCTCCAACTTTCTTTTGGATTCCCCGTAATATCAAAAAGTTGGGGTGAGTTGTAAAATCTTTTTGGCGGACTGCATTTGGTTGTTAAACACGTTAAAATATAAACCGCTTCCGGTTCATTGCTGTAGAGGGTATAACTTTTCCCCAGATGCTTATGCTGATTCAGATATTTTATCGTTCTGTTTTCCCTCCATTCTTGAGAGCTGAAACCCCATCCGGCTTGCAAGATAAACTGTTCAGTAACTCGGATCGTTTTCTTAACCGGGAAGCTCATCAGTAGTACAATACCGATAACAACGAACAAAGTAATTGATTTTAGATGAGTCTTCTCTCTTAACCATATGAGAACTCTCTCTGCAATAAAAAACAAAATGAAAAGCATGGGAATATAGATCGGAGAAAGTAGTCTATCGGAAATCCGGTCATAGGCGGTAGTCGTTGATGAAATAAGAATGATCCCTGCATACAATAATACAAAAAGGAGACTCGGACCAATGAGTTTGATGCCATCTCCGTTCCAAGATATGTGTCCCGATGATTTGAAAAAAATCCAAATTACCGGAAGTAGTAAAATTAAAATGAAAGAAATCCCGGTCAAATTCAACGGCAAATACCAGGGGAGAACTGTCTTGTAAAGAAAACTAAAATTTTCAAATAGTGTATAAGAAGATGAGGCTCTTAACCCGACAAGTGTTCCCGAAATGAAATAATTTCTTATAATCCAAAGAGAGATCGGCAAAACCGTTATAAGTAAGAAGATAACGGAATGCCAAAACTTTTCTTTATTCGAATTCTTCGACCAAAACACAACACTGAGAATACCCGCTGCAATCATAATGACACCGGTGTACCGGGTAAGACAAGCCAAAGAAGCTGAAGCCGAGAAAAGGAACAACGAAATAAAGTCCCCCTTCATTTGATATTTTCCAAAATAATAAAGAAACAGTAGTACCAAAAAAATAAAAAGGAGTTCAGACAAAACCATAAAAGAAGCTTGAATAAGCGTGTACGAAAGAAGAACCGATACTATTCCTAAAAATACTAACGCAAATGAATTCAAGTACCTTAACAACAATAAACCGGAGAGATAAATTATAAACCCGAAAAGAACTGCATTTAAATAACCTGCCGCGATTCGCGGATCTACTAAGGTTGTTTTTTTTATGACTGCTAAGATGATTGAATAGAGCGGTGGCTGAATAACCAAATGCAAACCGTTATAGGTTAGAAAGCCGTTGTCTTCCGCTAAGTTACTTGCGGCGGATAGATAAGCCGCCGAATCAGGGGTCAGACCGGCGCCGTACCGGTAAGTAAGGGACAAAATAATCGCCGCCCCGATGATTCCTACTATCCCCGATGTTACGTACTTAAAAAGGTTTCCATCTTTTAATCGTTTCGCAAAATGAATAAATTCCAACCCAGAGCATTTAATTGAATTTAAATGTGGAACTCCATCAGTAGGGATGCTTAAATGTTTATCAGATGTTTTCAAACTATGTTCCATCGTCCGTTTGTGATAAAATTTAGTTGAAATCTAAGTTGAATAATATCCTCTGACTTTTGCAGCAATTTGTGGTTCGGTCATATTGTCCGCAGTCTCAAGATTAATGACTCGCCCGTTTCGCTTTCCCCTTTCAAAACGTTTTTTAAATTCAATTTTTGCCTCATCCGGTCCGACGATCAGAAGAGACTCTGCATCACTCACCAGCGAAATTACCTCATCATAATATTTTTTCAGACGATTTGTAACCCGTCTATTGCTCATTTCCTCCGCTGAGATTTTTTGAGCTCCATCAGAGAATCTAACATATTTCTCAATTTCTGATGGAATTGATTTAACCTCTCCCAGAGTACCCGTGATACTTACGATCACTGCTTCATTGTGGTCAATCCACAAACCGACTTTTCGATTCATTTTAGCTCCTTTAACTGTTATGTTGCTTTATAGTATTGTTGTTTAACTTTTTGTTTTTTGTGTCAAGATATTTTTGGCGCTTTATTACCATTGCATCAATCATCAAAACTCAACCTTCAACCATTCGGTTACTGCGCATTATTGCTTAATCATTTTACTGCTACTTCCATAGATAATTGTGCTTGTTCGGCTAAACGCAGTTCCAACAAAGATTGGAGAAAAGCTAAAGTTGATTCCGCGCCTTGATTCTCGTTAAGATGGTCTGAATGCAAACCGTCGCGGCACCCGCCGGTTGTTGGGTCGTAAACAGAAAGATTCAAATCGTTACGCCCAAGGAACCATTCAAATGCACGGTGAGCTTCTTTGTTCCAAAATTTGTCCCCGGTAATTCTGAACGCTTCGAGACAAGCCGATACCATTGCTTGTGCCTCGACAGGCTGCTGATCAAAACGAGCTTTCTCGCCCCCTTTTTTATAAAAACCATTTGATCCAATTGGAACAAAATGCCCCTGGTTTGAACGCTTTAAATCACAAAGCCATTTTAACGACTCCAACCCTGCATCGGTCATTGCACCGTTAGGAATTGATTTGCCGCAGGTGAGCAGAGCATGAGGTAAGGCAGCATTGCAGTATGAAAGAGTATCTTCAAACCAACGCCATTCTTCAGAACGATTATCCTGGTATAATTTCAGGAGTCGTTCAGCCAATTCAACACGCACCTGACTTGCTCTTCGGTCACCGGCAAACTTTTGTGAATACTCATCAATGCCGATCAAAGCAAATGCCCAGGCACGGGGACTTGTAGTTAAAAGAATAGAGGGGAGCGATTGTTCGAACAGCCAGCCCGCCATCCCTTTTAGTGCCAGAGCATTAGAATGATTTAAGACCGTTCCTAAAGCCCAAAGAGAGCGCCCCTGGCTATCATCCGAACCATTTTCTTCCAACCAATTGTGTTGATAGTCCATAAAATTTCGAAAACGTTTAGTCTGATCGTTGAAGGCAAATCCTAAAAAGGAAAGATATCGGGAGGCAAACCCCAATCTCTGGTGGCTGCCAAGTTTATCCAGGAGAATTTTTACTAAAAGCGCACGTGCATTATCATCGGTGGTATAACCGTGTGAATAGTTAGGCACCGTAAAAAGGGAATGTTGTAAAATTCCGGTATAATCCGTTAGATGATTTAAATGATCGAGTTTTAGGGGAGGAAGTTCACCGGGATATTTGTCCAGCGCTTTTGCAATAAATCCTGGCGGGATGTAATGACGACGTTCTGCCCGCGCACGTTTAAAACTTTCCATATAACGTTGCGCCACTTCAGACCAAATCATCGTGCGTCCAAACAGATAAGCGCGCTTACGCATTGCCTGCCGTTCGGATTCATTGTCTAATAAGTTTATTACTTGCTCAGCCAACGCAGCCGGATCGCGGAAGGGGACCAGCACACCGCGTCCTTCGGAAAGAATTTCTTGAGCATACCAATAGGGTGTTGAAATAATTGCTTTACCGGCTCCTAATGTATAAGCCAGAGTTCCGGATGTTATCTGTGCCTCGTTGAGATAAGGAGTAATATAAATATCCGCTGCACTTATGAACTCAACAAGTTCTTCCAAACTGACAAAGCGGTTATAAAAGATGACATTACTTTCCACCCCTTTCTGTTGAGCTAACCATTGCAAAGACAGGCGGTAAGTTTCCCCTTCATTTTGAATAACATGTGGATGGGTCGCTCCAACAACAATATAAACTACGTCGGGATAACGGGAAACAATATCGGGTAATGCAGAAATAACCGTTTCGATCCCTTTACTCGATGAGAGCAAACCAAAACTTAGCAAGACGATTTTCCCTTCAACACCAAACAAATCTTTATTAAAACTTGGATCAACAAACGGCACATCGGGAATACCGTGCGGAATCAGATCAATCTTTTCCGGTGATACGTTATAAATTTTTTGCAAAAATTCAGAACCGCGTTCACTCATAACCACCAAGCGATCTGATATTGCCGCTACTTCTTCCAATACCCGACGCTGATCAGTGTCAGGGGTTTTTAGTATGGTGTGCAGAGTTGTAACAATGGGCATACGTAATCCGCGTAAGAGCGCCAGGATGTGGCTTCCTGCTTTCCCGCCGAATATTCCATATTCGAATTGCAGGCAAACCAGATCAACGTTGTTGATATTTAAAAAATCCGAGGCTCTCAAGTAAGAATTGATATCTTTCTCTGTAAGTTCAAAGCGGACCCTTGCCGGGTACTCATAACCGGCTGCCACATCGTTTACCGGCATTGCGATGCACGTTGTTTTACTGTATTGTAAAGCAATGGCTTCACATAGATCGGTTGTAAATGTAGCAATCCCGCATTGGCGCGGTGAATAGTTCCCTACAAATGCAATCCGGTTAATGCTGTGACTTGTTAAATTTTTTTTCAAGTTGAAGATCTCTCTCTTAATTTTTGTAACCTCATAAAAGGTTCGAATTGGTTTTTAATTATGCTCCGCTCATTGTTTGGAGGTATCTGTTTTCTTTGGCGGTTGAGCATGTCTAAATAAAATTTCTGTAAAAGCGGCTGTTATAAGTTAACTTGCTTTTATGATGCATCTCTTAAGTTGGCATGAACATGACTATTTCACCTTCAAAATAATTTTACCGTATAAAAGTATTTATAAATCCTTATTGATATTTTCGTCAATCTCCTTCAATTCAGGGTAAAGAATTAATCCATAAATGATATTAGCTATTATAAGCATTGAAAGAATAGTTAGTAAAAATGTTGATAGTTCCATCGTTCACTCAAGTTTATTAATTGTTCTGAAAATTTTACCGGTGCACTAATTTATCAATCGTTCCCGGAGCGATTGAACGCTTGTAAATTATTTTAATAAAAAGTATTGGATACTTTTCTGAAATGGGAGCCGTAAATCGTAAACTGTATTGCCAAAGGAAACAACTGCGGCTTGCGGAATAATGACCAGAAAAAAAGTCTCCAGTAATAAATTCTTTCTTCGCCGATAACCCCGAGTTTGAACATTGATTTAAAAAGTGCAAGAATGTAATTCGCATCCAGATGAAAAATTTTATGATTTCTCGGTTCAAAATCCTTCAAGAAACGCCTTACCCGCTCATAAAAATATTTCGGTGAATAGATCGTACTCAGAATTTTTTTATACCCGGTCATGAGGGCTTCTGAATTCATCTGAGGAATAAAATTGATCGAAAAATCAGTATTGTTTCCGGTAAAATTGCTTAACATTCTTCCTTCATTCAGCAGTCTTTTTTGCAGTTTGGTTCCTTGAGGGGCATTCAATAAGCCTACCATTGCGGTTACAATTCCACTTTCCTGGATAAAGGTTGTAAGTTTATCAAAAATTGTCGGTGGATCGTTATCAAACCCAACAATAAAACCACCCTGAACTTCCAGACCATTCGCTTGAATTTTCCTGATACTTGCAATCAGGTCACGGTTTCTATTCTGTGTTTTATTACACTCAAGCAGGCTTTCTTCATTCGGAGTTTCGATTCCGACAAACACAGCTTCAAATCCCGCTTTAACCATGAGCTGCAACAACTTATCGTCATCTGCAAGATTGATAGATACTTCCGTGTTAAAGAAAAAGGGATGTTTCCTTTTCTCATTCCACTCAATAATTGCCGGCAGAATTTCGTTTTTCAATTTCCCTTTGTTGCCGATGAAATTATCATCAACAAAAAAAACAGAACCCCGCCAGCCGGTAAAATATAACGCATCTAATTCGGCTATCACTTGTTCATTTGATTTAGTTCGGGGTCTTCTGCCGTAAAGCACGGTGATATCGCAAAAATCGCAATCATAAGGACAACCGCGTGAATACTGCACATTCATGGAAGTATAATTCTTCATCGAAATAAGATCCCAGAGAGGCAAGGGAGTTGTTGTAATATCAGCCCAATCTTGCGAGGTGTATTTATGTTTTGTACTTCCATTGTTCAGATCGCTTAAAAAATGGGGAAGAGTAATCTCGGCTTCATTAAGAACAAGATGATCAATAGTTTGATACTGTTCGGGATGGCTGGTAAATAATGGTCCCCCGGCAACAATTTTTGCGTTTAACTTTTTACATCTTTGTATCACTTCATTGGCGGATTCACTTTGTATAGACATGGCGCTTATAAAAACAAAATCTGCCCAAAGAATATCATCGTCTTTCAACTTCTTCGCATTCATGTCAATTAGCTTTTTACACCAATCTTCGGGCAGAATTGCCGCTACGGTTAAAAGCCCCAACGGGGGGAAACTTGCTTTCTTGGATACAAATTTCAGAGCATGTTTAAAGCTCCAAAATGTATCGGGATACATAGGGTACACCATTAAAATCTTCATGCGCGCGGCTTCATGAATAATTCTTTATAAATCATTCTTACGGTTGAAAAGAATAATTGAACAAAAACATAAATCGTTCGTTTGTGTAACGGTTTTGCCTGTTTGAATTTCTTTTCAACCACAAAATCAATTTTGTGTTTTAATTTGATAACAAATTTTTCTTCGGTGGAAGAAATGCTGACGAGTATCATTTTCCTATTTCCGGAAGTTATTTGGTTTATTTACGTTTTCATTATCGCAAGTTGCCTGGAAGGAATCAATCGGTCAAAAGGATGAAAAAGGGATTAGTTCTTTAAAGCAGGGGTTGAGCCAATTTTAAAAGTTACCTTACTGCAATTATTTTGTCCGTGTAAATACCAAAGTAAACTTAGTCCCGGCATCTTTCTTTGATATCAAAGTCATCGCTATTTTGTTCAAATCGCAATATTTTTTTATAAGCGAAAGACCTATTCCGTTTAAATCGCAATATTTTTTTACAAGAGTAAATCCTAAGCGGTTCCCCTCATATTTATTCGCGTCTCCGCCTTCATCTTGATTAAGGGGATGAAACATCGCTTCCATAAATTCTTCCGAGATACCGATGCCGGTATCTTCCATGCTCACCTCTATTCCCTGTTCATTTTTTGAAATATAAATTGAGATGTCTCCTGTTTTAGTGTACTTTACGGCGTTACCAAGTAAATTCACAAATATTTGGTAGATGCTGTTTTGATCGCCCACGATCACTGCTTCCGGAAGAGTGGAGAAGAAATTTAATTTTAGTCCCTTGTCTTCTATCGCTTTCTTATTCTCGTCAATGAGTTTGGTAATAATTTCTTTAACAAAATCGAATTCATCAAAGAAAGGTTTATTCGTACTAATCTGCATTTCAGAAACACTCAAAACCAAATCAACAGTTCTGATTAAACCTTGACCGGCGGCATCAATTCCATTAAAATATTCCAAAAGTTCCGGGGTTATTTTCCCTGACATTTTCTCTTTTAATACATTTGCAAAGCTCAATACCGCGTTCGTAGGAGAGCTCATTTCGAGTGACATCTGATGAAGGAATTCGGATTTCAATTTATCTGACTTTTCAACTTTTTCTTTTTCTCTGATCAATTCATCTAAAGTTGTTTCAAGTTCTCTGGTTCGTTCCTTCACTTTTATTTCTAACAGTTTATTGTAATTTTCTACTTGTTGGTGAAGGTAGCGCGTATGAATCAGATTTTTTATGCGAAGATCAACTTCTATCAGGTCAAACGGTTTTGAAAGAAAATCGCTTGCGCCGCCGGCAAGAGCAATTTGTTTTGCATCCTGGGTTACATCGGCGGTAAGCACGAGTATCGGCAGATACGTACTGTTAGGAATGAGTTCTTTTAACAGTTCTAAAATCTGAAAACCATCAATGTGAGGCATCATCAAGTCGAGCAAAATCAAATCAGGTTCAAATTCTTTGAACAAACTGACTACCAAACGCGAATCTGTTGTTGTTTTAAGATTTGTATACTCCTTAAATTCAAGCAGACTCGTAAGAACATCTATATTGGCTTGTTGGTCATCTATAATCAGTATGTTTGCATTTTTTAATGTTGAATTAAGCATGGTTGTTTCCCTTTTTGTTAAATAAATTTAAAGTAGGAATAAGAAGTACTGAATGTATTATTTGCAAAATATCTCCTTTTTCAAAACAGTTTTGGTCAACGCTAAAAGCTCATGCATTAAGAAAGGTTTATTGATGTACTCATCAAATCCTTTTTCAAGAAATGTTTTTCTATCGCCGGGCATTGCATAAGCGGTAAGAGCAATTATCGGAACGGTAGTATAACCTTGAATTTTCCTAATCCGGTTCATGGTTTCAATTCCATCAATTCCAAATCCTAAATTTATGTCCATCAGAATTAAATCAAAGAGTTTTTGTGATGCAATGGATATCCATGTTATTCCATTTTCTGCTTCTGTAACTTTTGCCGCAGGGTCCAACATTCTTTTTATTAAAATCCGGTTGGCAGAGTTATCTTCAACCAATAGAATTTGAAGAAGTGCGGCATCTTGATTGGTTGGAGGTTTAATCTTAACCTCTCTCCTCTCCGATTCAACCATGCTTTGAATTTTACTTTCATCTAACGCGGTCGGAAGCCAAATTGAAAAGATAGAACCTTTGCCGATTTCACTTTCTACTTCAATAAACCCTTTCATCAAATCTATAATTTTTTTTGTGATAGTTAATCCAAGACCCGTTCCTTCATGTTCACGGTTTAGCCCTTCGCTGGATTGCCTAAATGCCTGGAAAATTTTTCCGAGATTTTCTTTTGGAATTCCAGTGCCGGTATCAATTATTCGTATTACCGCCCAGTCCCGGTTGTATTTTTGAGCAAGATTGAGAGCAATAAGAATTCCTCCTTCGTTGGTAAACTTAATAGCGTTGTTCACAAGGTGATATAGCGCTTTACCAAAGAGTTCGCTATCAAGGTAAGATTCAAGATATTTATCTGCGAGATCCGTTTTTAGAAATAAGTTTTTGTGTTGTGTCATCTGCCTGAAAGAAGGAATCTTTCTATTAATTTCTTCTACAAGATTGGCGGGCTTAAGCATTAGAAATGATTGTTCGGTTTCAAGATTGGTCAAATCTAAGATGCCGCTTACCGTTTCATTTAATCGCCTTCCTCCTTCAGCTATATAGTTTACTAATTCAAGATGCTCTTTATTTGTTATTTCTTTTTTGAGTAGATCGGCAAACCCGATTATGGAAATTAAAGGCGTTCTCAATTCGTGACTCATGTTGGCAAAGAAATAACTTTTCACACGGTTCATCTCTTCGGCTTTATCTTTAGCGGAGCTCAACTGAACGATTGTCTTTTCTAGCTCGAGCGTTCGTTCTTTAACAATTCCATCTAAAATTTGATTCTCATTCTGTACTTGTTGATGAAGGAAGCGGGAGAGCAGCATATTCTTAATACGAAGATCAACTTCTATTAAATCTAATGGTTTAGTAAGAAAGTCTTTTGCGCCGCTGCCGAGAGCCCGTAGTTTCGCCTCGGTAGTAATATCGGCAGTCAGTACAAGTATTGGAAAATAAACTCCGGCTGGAACAAGTTCCCCCAATTGTTCCATTACTTGAAAACCATTTAAGTACGGCATCATGAGATCAAGTAAAAGTAAATCAGGCTTGAACTCTTTGAACGAACTGACTGCCAGACGCGAATCGGTTATTGTTTTGATATTTGTGTAACCTTTCAGCTCTAGGAGTCCAACAAGAATATCAATGTTAGCCTGTTGATCATCCACGATTAGGATATTGGCGTTTTTTAAAGTTGAATCTATCATAATTTTTTTTTAGTAGTCAGACTTCCTACTCAATTTTCCTTACTTAAAAACTTATCTACTACTTTTAAAAACTGCACTACATCAATCGGTTTAATGAGATAATCTTTAGCCCCGGCTTCAATTAATTGCTCGATCTGTTTTGTTACTGCATCTGCACTTAGAATAATAACCGGTGTTTCTGCGGTTCTCGGTTCTTCCTGCAAGAGCTTTAAAGCGATACTGCCATGAATGTCCGGAAGGTTAAGATCAAGCAGAATTAAATCCGGTTTGTAATCAATTGCAAACTGAACGGCATTTCTACCATACATATTCGTCATTAATTTAATTGATGGGCGATATGCTTCTAAAATTTGCTCAACTAATTGAATGTTTGAGAGATTATCTTCGATATACAAGATCGTTCCGCTATTCTGTTTTATCGCTGTTTCCGGTTTAATTATTTCCCTTGTTCGTTCGTAGTAAACCTGCGGACTTTCCGTCTGTGGAAGCTCGATCCAAAAAGTGCTTCCTTTACCGACTTCACTTTCTACGCCAATTTTTCCATTCATTGCATCAATCAATTTTTTAGAAATGGCTAATCCGAGTCCGGTGCCTTCTGTTTCTGTTCTTTCTGCGCCAATCCGCTCGAACGGGTTAAAAAGTTTTTCTAAATGTTCTTGAGCAATACCCTGCCCCGTATCAATTACGCTAATTCTTATTACGTTATCTTTTTTCCCCTCTTCAGTTTTCTGCTGCCCTTGGACTGCCGACAGTGAACCGCCAACTTCCCGCCTCCCACTGCACTGAACCTTCACTGAACCTCCCTGCCGATTATATTTGACCGCATTATTAATTAAATTTAAAAGTACTTGCTTCAAACGCTGGTGATCTGCTCTTATAAAGAGTTTTTTATCTGTTGAAACATCTGATTCGAGCGTTATCTGATGCTCCTCGGCGAGATGACGAACAATATCAATCGTTTCCAAAATAACACCGAAAATCTCAACCGGCTCAGGTGAAACTGTCAGTTTTCCAGATTCAATTCTTGCCATATCGAGCACTTCATTTATTAAATCTAAAAGATGCTTTCCACTTTTCAAGATTTGATTCACACCTTCTTTGTGGGCAGGATCCGGTTCTTTCATATCCATCAATTGCGCAAAACCTAAGATCGAGTTCATGGGAGTTCTGAGTTCGTGACTCATGCGTGAAAGGAACTCGCTCTTTGCAACATTTGCGCGTTCGGCTTCTGCTTTTGCTTTTGAAAGTTCGTTCTCATTTTTTTTACGTTCGGTGATATCCTCAATAGCGAGCAGAATGATTTGTTCTTTCCCCGTTCCTCTTTGAATTTTCCGGGCATTCAAAAGCATGATGCGTTTTCCGATTGTAGAAAAGTCATGCTTTACTTCATAGTTATCGAAAGTGGTCTTTTCGGGAAGGATTGTTTCTAACAGTTCTCTCAATTTAGGAATATTCCATTGGTGATTTCCCAGATCATAGATAAGCGTTCCTATGGTCTCATCGGAATTTACTTTGAAGAAATCATAGAAAGAACGGCTGGCTTTAACTACCCTTAAATCTTGATCAAGAGCGAGCAGAGGTTCCCGTACCGTATTGATCAAGTTTTCAGCAAATTCACTAACTTCATCCGCAGATTTTTTAATCACTACAAGTTCTTTTCGGGTATTTTCCAGTCCGGTTTCTATCTTTTTCCGTTCAGTGATATCCTCGATGGCAAGAAGAATTATTTTTTCTTTACCGAAGGCTCTTTCAATCTGCCGGGCATTTAAAAGCATGATGCGTTTTCCGATGGTAGAAAAGTCATGTTTTACTTCATAGTTATCGAACGTTGCTTTTTCGGGAAGGATTGTCTCTAACAGTTCTCTCAATTTAGGAATATTCCATTGGTGATTTCCCAAATCATAGATGAGCGTTCCGATTGTTTCATCGGAATTTACTTTAAAGAAATCATAGAATGAACGGCTGGCTTTCACTACTCGTAAATCTTTATCCAGAGCAATTAAAGGTTCGCGTATAGTGTTGATCAAGTTTTCAGCGAATTCACTTACTTCATCCGCAGATTTTTTGATCACCACAAGTTCTTTTCGGGTTTTTTCCAGACCGGTCTCGATCTCCTTACGCCCGGTGATGTCTTCAATTGCAAGAAGAATTATTTTTTCTTTCCCGAAGGCTCTTTCAATTTGGCGTGCATTTAAGAGCATGATGCGTTTCCCGATAGTAAAAAAGTCATGCTCAACTTCATAGTTATCGAACGTTGCTTTTTCGGGAAGAATTGTTTCTAACAGTTCTCTCAGTTTAGGAATATCCCATTGGTGATTTCCCAGATCGTAGATAAGTTTTCCTATTGTTTCATCTGAGCTTACTTTGAAGAAATCATAAAATGAACGGCTGGCTTTAACTACTCTTAAATCTTTGTCCAGGACAAGTAAAGGTTCCCTCACCGTGTTGATTATGTTCTCAGCGAATTCACCCAATTCATCTGCAGATTTTTTAATTACTGCAAGTTCTTTGCGGGTTTTTTCCAGACCGGTTTCTATTTCCTTACGTTCGGTAATATCTTCAATGGCAAGGAGAATGATCTTCTCTTTTCCAAAAGCTCTTTCAATCTGCCTCGCATTCAAAAGCATGATGCGTTTTCCGATAGTAGAAAAGTCATGCTCAACTTCATAGTTGTCGAACGTAGCTTTTTCAGGAAGGATTGTCTCTAACAATTCTCTCAGTTTAGGAATATTCCATTGGTGATTTCCCAAATCATAGATAAGGTTTCCAATAGTTTCATCTGAACTTACTTCGAAGAAATCGAAAAATGAACGGCTGGCTTTAACTACTCTTAAATCTTTGTCCAGGACAAGTAAAGGCTCCCGCAAAGTGTTGATAATATTTTCTGCGAATTCACTAACTTCCTCTGCCGCCTTCAATTTAATTTTCGTGGGGGACGTTTTTTTAGCTGCCTTTAGTTCCCTTTTTTTATCCATCTTTGCCATAATATAAACCTATGTTTAAGCCAAGATGAATCTATTTGGTACTAAAATCAATCCATCAAAAGGATGAAAAAGGAACTACATCTTTCACAAAACTTTGCTCAAGAAAAAACTACCTGCCCGCTACATTGCCGGCAGAGAAACCGACGGGAAGGGAAAAATGCACAATGAATATCAAACAAGGAATTTTGAATGATGAAGTTATAATACGGATTGCATTCACTTCGACATTCATTATTCCTTACTCATTATTGTCTATTAGAGCATCTGCAAAATAAGAGTTGTCAGGGAACAAAGAAAATCTTAAATATGAAGAAGCAATTTTAAGAATAAAGCGGCAAAGAAATAGTGAAAACAAATCCTTTAGTAACCATAAAAAAGAGACAAAAATTATTTAGGTCGTTGACCGGAATTACCATAGAAAAATTTAACGAATTACTCAAGCAAGTAACCCCCTTATACGAAGCAGCCGAGGCGAAAAGATTATTCAAATCAAAAAAAATCAGAAAACAAGGTGGCGGCAGACAAAAAGATTTAGATTTACCAAATCAACTGCTCATGTTGTTGATGTATTATAGAATATATGTCTCACAAGAGTTTTTAGGACTCATCTTTGGGTTACATAATTGCAATGTATCACGACAATTAACTTATCTGCAACCACAATTAGCAAAAATCTTTAGAAGACCTGCTCAAAGAGTAAAGCTATCGGAAGAGGAGTTAACGGAAGAACAATTATTGAACATCTTTATCCTGGATGCCACCGAACAACAAATCAGACGGTCAAAGAAACAGCAGAAGAAATTCTACTCTGGAAAGAAGAAAAAGCATACTATCAAAAATCAACTAACCATAGCCCCTAACGGGAGGATATTAACCGTAAGTCGTTCTGTTCCAGGAAGTAAACATTACAAAAAGTTATATGATGAATCCCATTTAACCTATGCAAGAAATACAAAACCAATTTCAGACTTGGGTTACTTTAGAGCTGAAGGGATAACTGTGCCTAATAAAAAACCAAAAGGGAAAGAATTAACCTTAGAACAGAAACAATTTAATAGAGAATTATCCAAACAACGAATAAAAATTGAGCACACAATCGGAAGAATGAAAGTATTTCAAATTCTTTCTCAAAGGTATCGTAATGATTTAGCTAACCATTCACTTGTATTTAAGAATATCGCAGGCTTACATAATTTAATGTATGCTTAAAATTAAAAAGTCGTAAAACGCTAACGCCTTTTTATATAGGCTTATTTCGCAGGTACTCTAATGTTAAGCACAATGAAAGCTGATAATCCTAAAACGGTAAGACCAGTAAATATGCTTTGCGCTGGAATAAGAATTCCGAATAAAGCTATTAGCCCTATTCCAACTAATGCAGATGTGCTTAAAAATTATTCGATAGTTCAGGTCGCTATTTCCGAAATGCCGCTAATTTTTTAAATAATTCTGTTTCCTCATCGCTGAGATGTTCCGGAAGCAGGATATTAACTTTTACTAACAGATTTCCAAACTCATTCTTCTTCCCATAAATTGGCATTCCAAGTCCTCTAAGCCTAAGTTCTTTAGCGTTTGGCGTTCCCTTCGGAATATTGACTGTGATGTTTCCTCTCAGTGTCTTGATATGAGTCTTCCCGCCAAGAACAGCAGTGTACAAATCAACCGGGAGGTTACAGTAGAGATCGTTTCCATTTCGGTGAAATTCCGGATGCGATGCAATTTTGACGATGAGATAGAGATCTCCGTTTGAACCGCCGCCTATTCCTTGTCCCCCTTTGCCTGCAATTCTCAATTTTTGTTGATCTGCGATGCCTGGTTTGAGCGTTACTTTAATTGTTTGATTATTGATCTTGAAAAGCCTTACCGTTCCGTGATACGCTTCTTCAACCGAGATGGCTGTCTCTGTTTTAAGATCCTCGCCTTTGATAACAACGTTACGTCTTCCTCGCCGTTGGCTGCTGCGTTGTCCAAACAGTGTTTCAAAAAAATCATTAACACCCTGGTCGTCAAACATTCTATTGGATTCATGCGTGCTGGAACGGTGTGTTTGTCCACCGCCGCTGCTTGCGTACTTCGACCAGTCAAATCCTCCCGGCTGCGCTCCGGCATCTTCGTAGTGCTTCCAATCCGCACCGAACTGATCATACTTTTTTCGTTTCACCGGATCGCTGAGCACCTGGTTTGCTTCGCCGATGACCTTGAACCGTTCTTCGGCGGACTTATCTCCGTTATTTTTATCCGGATGATATTTGTTGGCAAGCGTTCGGTACGCTTTTTTTATCTCTGCCGAAGTTGCTGTTTTTGCAACCCCCAAATCCTTGTAATAGTCTTTGTAGGTCATAGTCTTACCTATCTGTATTCATTTCCGTAGCGCTAACACAAAAGATATTTATCATTCGGCAACCCGCACTTGTGCCGGGCGAAGTAATTCTTTATTCCAGAGATAACCGCACCGCAGTTCATCAACAACCATTCCCTCTTCTCCCCCTTCATTTTTTGCCATCGCAACAGCTTCATGCAAATTATGGTTGAAGGGCTTTCCGAGACTTTCGAAAGCGAAAACACCCTGCGCTTCCAACACTCCAAGAATTTTTTTGTGGATGATTCGCACTCCGTTCACAAAGGGTTGTTCAGCGTCGTTTGCATATTCCAACGCTTTTTCCATATCGTCTATAATCTCTAACAGCCTAAGCATCATCCCCCGTTTGCTTTCCTCGGCAAGCTTAGCAATATCACGCTCCATGCGGCGGCGGTAGTTTCTGAAATCGGCGAGTGTGCGGAGATTCCGGTCGCGCTCATTTATTAGTTCTTCTTGCAAGCCCTGGATTTCTGTCATTAGATCAGCTGGTGGCAGCAGGCTCCTATCGTTCTCGTTTATTTCTAATTCCATTTTACATCTCGTATGCTTTCATCAAGTAATGTTTTTCAACTCTTATCCGGTAGAACACTTGATCTCCTGTCCTGAAATAGGATTACTAAATCCACCATATCGTACAAGACTAGTTTTCTTATCATGGTTTTCTATGATCTCCATAATGATCGAAGAGTTCTCTTTCATATTTTACACTTATCGGTTGAGAAGAATTAAACTCAGGGCTATTCTTTATGGATTCCTGCATGAGATTCACATAAACTTTTGAATCTCCCCAATCAATACGCTTAATCCAATGCGGCGATAAAAGAACTTTTCTTCCCGGCAGCCAGTTGGTTGTATCTACAACTATGAAGTGAATATTCCACTTTTCATCATCAACGATATAGTCTTCCACATGTCCGATTTCACCATCGTTAGCTTGAATATAGTACCCCTCCACTTTCTCGGTGCTGCGTAAATGAGGATCATCGGGAGGTTTTTTAGCAGATTTCTTCTCTTCCTTCACCGGTTTGATATCGAAGATTGGTACATAGGGACCCACTCCAACTCCATCGTAAAACACACTATCCCAATAAACCGGTAAACCGTAATGGGTAAACAATTTAATCTCGTGTTGGCGGGATACGGTTTTTTGAGTTTCAAAATCGGGACTATTGCGAACCTGGTCCATGGTTAGGTTTACCTGGAATGTTTGTGACTTCCAATCAGTTAAACCCAGTGCTGCATGCGGAATAATTACTTTTCGCTCATTCAACCAGTTACCGGTTTCAACAACTAAGTAACGAATTGACCATGTAAGATCATCAAAGTAGAACTCACTTACTTTTCCCAGCTCACCATCCTTTGCACTAATCGTATAGCCGACCAAACTATTTACACTACGTTGCATATTGACTCCTTTTTTATAGTATTTTTTTTCTTGGCACTTCACTTAAGAATAGAACAACTTATAGACCAAAAAGTAAATCACGGGCTTTTAAGTCAGCAAATTTCAGTTTGATCTTGCAAAGAAATTCTATTCAAGTTCGAGCGTGTGCATGTGATTCATCCATCAAGATCAAAGTCAATCTTTTAGTGAAATCACAAACCAAACAAAACACTTACCGTGAACAGAATTGAACTAATACTTCGTGCTTTTGAAATGAAATGTTCATCGTTCCCAGAGTATTGAGGGTCACGTTCATCATTCAATGAAAGATATGAATCAATGCGTTGGTCTTTTCCCGGATAGACATCGTTCCATTCTTTGCCGGAGAGATTCATCAAGTTGTACGAGAGATTAAAATCGAGTGATAGCAAAGGACCTACGCTCACTTCCGTTCCCGCACAGAATCCTACGCCAAACCGCGTTGCGCTTTGTACGCTATACGTTGCGCTCGGAACTTTCGAAACTCCTTGAAACGTTGTCTCGCCGCTGAACGAATTCATTGCGACGTTTAAACCGAGATACGGAGTAACGGGTACCAAAGGTAAGCTAAGACGAAATTCAGGTCCAATTTTCAACGACACAATCTTTTGCGATATATCTACTCTTCCCAGTCCTGGTTCAGAATTTCCTGTGTTACTTAACGATGAGTAATCAATTTCACCTGCGAGATTAAATCCGGCAAATCCAATCTTTGCCTTTCCATGAATGTTAAGACCACTACTAAGTCCATATTTGGAACCGTTATAATATTCGATGGTTGAACCACTAAGGTCTGAAGCCGGACTCATAACACCAATACCGCCGCCAAGTTTTAAGGTTACTTGCGCATTTGTTTGTAGGCTCATTAGTGCTGTGAGTGCAATAATTACAACTGAAAATTGAAGCGACCGAATAAGCAGTCTCATAATACTCGAAGTTACTGTAAGATTTAAATGTTTCATGGAAACCTCTTTTTATGTTTATAATTTTTTACTGTGAATTTGTAAGACCTGTATTAGTTTATTATTCACCGTATAAACATAGAAAGAAATGAAAGCCGGGTAAATAGTACAAAGGGATGAAAAAGGAACTACATCTTTTGGGTGAGGAAATTATTTGACGTAGATTGTTTTTGTTGATGGGGCATCCGATGCAAATTGAACTCAATTTATTACCAATTGCATCAATCTATTTATTTATCAAAGCGTACATGTTTTTTCTTTAATTTCTTTATGCAGGATTGTATAGTTAAGTGAATAATCAACAGGAATATCAATAACGTGAACGCCGTTTGTATTTAGGCATTCATCAAGTTTAGCATTCAAGTGTTCAGTCGTAGTTATTCTATGACCATACGCTCCATAACTTTCAGCGTATTTTACGAAGTCGGGATTTCCAAAAGTTAGTCCAAAATTTTCGGAACCTAATCTCTCTTGTGCCAGTTCAATCATTCCGTAAGAACCATCATTTAGAATGATTACCACTAAATTTAATTTTAACCTTACTGCTGTTTCTAACTCTTGAGAATTCATCATAAAGCCGCCATCACCACAAACCGCAAGCACTTTTTTATTTGGATAAACAATTTTAGCTGCAATTGCGGAAGGAAGACCGGCTCCCATTGCCGCGAGAGCATTGTCCAATAAAAGTGTGTTGGGCTGATACGTCTGATAATTTCTTGCAAACCAGATTTTATATATTCCATTATCAAGAGTAACTATGCCATCTGCGGGCATGGTATCTCTTACACCCTTTACAATTCTTTGTGGCAAGACCGGGAATCTGTTATCTTCAAAATATTTTGTGAGATGTAAATCGACTTCCTTTTTGACTCTGCCATAGAAAGAGAAATCCCAATGCGATTGTTTAGAAAGCATGTCGGTTAATTTATTTATGGAAGTTGCAATATCCCCGACTATTTCTGATTGAGGGAAATAAACATCATCAACTTCTGCCGGGAAAAAATTAATGTGGATTACTTTTGTCTTTCCTTCTTCCATAAAAAAAGGAGGTTTTTCAACTACATCGTGTCCTACGTTAATTATTAAATCGGCTTTCTCAATAGCACAGTGAACAAAATCATCAGCGGACAATGCTGCCGTACCTAAAAACAAGGGATGCCTTTCATCAATTACTCCCTTTCCCATTTGTGTGTTGAAAAAATAGATCCCCGTCTTTTCAATAAATTTTAATAGAGAGCCGGAAGTTATTTCTCTATTGGCTCCAGCACCGATAAGTAACAGCGGCAGCTTAGATTTTTTTATTATTTCTGAAGCTTGCTCAATCGCTTTATTATCAGCAATTGGTCTTTGGATCGGATGAATGTCGAAAAATCTAAAGTCAACTTCCTCCGATGCAATATCTTCCGGTAATTCAATATGTACAGCTCCGGGTCTTTCTTGTTCTGCTGTTCTAAATGCCTCCCGCACAACAGAAGGAAGATTATTCCCATCAACAATTCTATGTGTGTATTTGGTTAAGGGGCGCATCATATTAACAATATCTACTACTTGAAATTTTCCTTGTTTACTTTTTTTAATTGGCTTCTGTCCTGTAATCATTACCATTGGCATACCGCCCAATAGTGCATAAGCTGCAGGGGTAACTAAGTTTGTTGCGCCGGGACCTAAAGTCGATAAACAGACGCCCGGGTTACCCGTTAATCTTCCATAAGTGGCTGCCATAAATCCGGCGCCTTGTTCATGCCGTGTAAGAATTAATTTTATTTTTGAATTCTTCAGCGAATTTAGGAAGTCAAGGTTTTCTTCGCCGGGTATTCCGAAAATATATTTCACCCCTTCATTTTCCAATAATTTAATAAATAGGTCTGAAGTCTTCATTCAATTTGTTCCATTACAATTATTTCTGAAATATCTTTTTCTATAAAGCGCGCATGAAAGCAACAAGATCTTTTTTCTCCTCGGATTTCAAATCAAGCTGTTGAATCAGATTGAAATATTCCACTATATCCTCAAGGGTAAAACACCTTCCGTCGTGCATATAAGGTGGAGAATCTTTGATTCCTCTCAACGGGAATGTTTTAATGTTTCCATCGTGTGCCATCATCATTCCGTTTGCTAGTTCCTGTTTATAAAAACGCTCAGCCTTCAGGTCATGCATACTGTTATCAGTATAGTAAGGTTCGGGATGACAAGATGCGCACTGAGCTTTACCATTAAAAAGCGCTTCACCGCGTAGTTCACTCGGAGTAGCTTTGGTCTGATCAAGTTTGCCGTAAATATTTAGTTTCGGCGCCGGAGGAAAATCAAGGATCGCCATAAATTCCGCCATGAAATGTACTTGCGAGCCTCTCTCTAAAACATTCACACCTTTTTTACCCGCCATAACATGGTCTCCATCAAAATAAGCGGCGCGCTGTTCAAACTCGGTGAAATCTTCCACAGTCTTCATAGCACGCTGCGAACCGAACAAGCGTTGGATATTGACTCCCCGCAATGTTGGCGTTTCAATACGATGTCTAAATTCTTGCGGTCGGATATCTCCAACAAGATGGGTTGCTCCATTGCTATGACCGTTAGCATGACAATCAAAACATGTTACGCCCAGCATACCATCGTGATTGTCAGTTCGTCTGTCTTCCGTAGCGTTAAATTGTTGTTGGGGAAATTGGGTAACCAGTAGGCGTAAACCTTCAAGTTGTTTTGGATTTAGAATTCCGTTAAAAATTTCATAGTAATTGTCTATTGTGATCAGCCGTCCTTTTGCTATGTCACCAAGGTCGGGACGGGTTGTCAAGTAAATTGCCGGAGCCGGGTCAGGAAGAATATGTTCGGGTAGATCGAAATCCAAATCAAAGCGAACTAATCGTGAGAGAAGTTTTGTGATCATCACCGGGAAGAGCATTCCTCCTTCCGCATGATCAGGAAACGGTAAGGGTTTGTATGGAAAAATTCCCTTCTCTTTGATTTGTTCCGGAGTCATTTTATTTAGCTGTTCCCATGTTACTCCGCGAAGGTTGGCTGTCGGTCCTATTGGAATAGGTTTTCCTCCAGACATGATAAGTTCAACCGTAGTCTTCTTAGAAAGATCATAACGTGAGTTTAGCATTTCCAAATGTTGTTTTGCGCGCTCGGATTTAACAGCCATACGCGCTCTTTTAATTTGATCGAAAGTTTCAGTCTGATTAGTCGGACCATAACTGGAAATGATTTTGCCTTGCTGTGTAAAAGCGACTGAAGGGGCAAACACAATTATGAAAATAATGCAGGCGCCCATCAACTTAAAAAGAATGTTTTGTTCGTTGTTCATTCTATATAACTCCTTAGCTAATAATTATTTTTTAATTACCATTTAATCACCGACGTTATTCTGTTTGTTAACAACACCAATATTGGCAGATCATGATTTAAGGAATTCCAGTAAGTCGGCATTGAGCTTGTCTTTATGCGTGTCTGCCAGTCCATGCGGACCACCAGGATAAATTTTCAGAGTCGCGTTCTTAATGAGTTTTACCGATGCGTGAGCCGAAGCGCCGATTGGTACGATCTGATCGTCATCGCCGTGAATGATTAATGTCGGTACGTCAAATTTCTTTAAATCTTCGGTGAAGTCCGTCTCGGAAAACGCCTTGATGCTGTCGAGTTCATTCTTAAGACCGCCTTGCATACCCTGAAACCAGAACGCATCACGGACACCTTGACTGACTTTCGTGCCCGGTCTATTAGCACCGTAGAATGGCTTCGTGAGGTCTTTGAAGAACTGTGAACGATCGGCGGTGACACCTGCACGGATGTCATCGAATATTTTGATTGGCAAGCCACCGGGATTGGCTTCAGTCTTTAGCATCAGCGGGGTTACTGAACCTATAAGCACAACCTTGGCGACACGCTTAGTGCCGTGGCGCCCGATATAGCGGGCAACTTCTCCACCGCCGGTCGAGTGACCTATCATGGTGATTCCGTTTAGGTCGAGTGTTTCGATGAGTTCCGAAAGATCATCGGCGTAAGTGTCCATATCGTTACCGTTCCATGGCTGGCTCGAACGACCGTGCCCACGGCGATCATGCGCAACACAGCGATAACCGTTGGATGCCAGATAGACCATCTGGCTTTCCCATGCATCAGAATTGAGCGGCCAGCCGTGACAGAATACGACCGGTTGTCCCGAGCCCCAATCCTTGAAGTAAATTACTGTTCCATCTTCTGTGGTGATTGTGCTTGATGATAGATTTTTCATTTTACGTACCTTTAATTTTATGACTTAACGTGTCTCTTCAATCCATAATATTTTTCTAAAAGAAAAATCATTATAGCATTTCTTGACTCTGTCCTGTTATTATTTTTTTATTGCAACTGTCTATTGATCTTGAAATCACCTTGCAAAATCAGGTTGTCACGCCTTTTGATTGATTAGCTAGATAATTTTCAATTCCCATTTGGTCAATCTGCGCGCGCTGTATTTCTGCCCAATCAACGTGTCCTTCTTCCATTTTAAGAATCATGGTCAGCAGGTCAACTGTGCCTTGGTCATCAACCTGGCGAGCAAGTTTGATTGCATCATTATAAGAGCGAATAGCGTCAAGCTCATCGTTATTGTCATTCCCGATCATTTCTGAAACAGTTTTCCCGATTTTTATTGTATTGAGTTTAGATACTGTTGGAGCGCTATCGAAAAAAATGATTCGTTCGATAAGCCATTCGGCATGGCGCATCTCATCCATTGCCTGTTTCCTGATATCCAAGTGAAGTTTATTGTAACCCCAGTTTTCGCACATTTCAGAATGTACCATGTACTGGTTTATAGCAGTAAGTTCATCTGCCAAGAGCGAATTCAATACTGTTAGTAATTTTTCATTGCCTTTCATTTTTGTTCTCCTTTATTATTGTATTAATATCTTTTTTGAAGTTTAAACTTCAAATTCAATTATAAACTACAAACGGAGATAAAGTGAATCAATAGTTCTAAAGGATGAAAAAGGAACTACATCTTTCACAAAACTTTGCTCAAGAAAAAACTACCTGCCCGCTATATTGCCGGCAGAGAAACCGACGGGAAGGGAAAAATGCACAATGAATATCAAACAAGGAATTTTGAATGATGAAGTTATAATACGACTTGCATTCACTTCGACATTCATTATTCCTTGCTCATTATTCTCTGTTCAATTAACGTACATGTAATTACAAACGGTTCTCTAAGGGCCTACGTTTTTCCCAAGACCATGCTTGGGAAAAAAGCTAAAGGAAATAATGAATATCGAAAAAGGAATTTCGAATGATGAAGTTGAACTGCTTATTGCTTTAACTTCGAAATTCATTATTTC
>Ga0100391_1000912_pt1 | contig 33675 bp, 13 predicted proteins | sample CryGeymeta201515_FD_81541 | JGI IMG/M metagenome (GOLD analysis project Ga0100391, IMG submission 81541) | Groundwater microbial communities from Crystal Geyser aquifers in Utah, USA - Crystal Geyser metaG 2015-15 | ecosystem: Environmental > Aquatic > Deep subsurface > Groundwater | place: USA... | reverse complement strand
GTAGTAGTAGTAGTAGTAGTAGTAGTAGTAGTAGTAGTAGTAGTAGTAGTAGTAGTAGTAGTAGTAGTAGTAGTAGTAGTAGTAGTAGTAGTAGTAGTAGTAGTAGTAGTAGTAGTAGTACTACTAGTAGTAGTAGTAGTAGTAGTAGTAGTAGTAGTAGTAGTAGGAGTAGGAGCAGGAGTAGGAGTAGGAGTAGGAGTAGGAGTAGCAGTAGTAGTAGTAGTACCAGGTAGTAGTAGTAGTTCGGTGGTGTGCTACTACTACTAGTAGCTAGTACTCGTTGACGATAAACGAATCTCTGTCAGTCCCACAAGACTCAGACTACAATGTCACCAATGTCTGAAGAACTCTTCTTTTGTCATGATACGTGAGCCACAAGGATCTATTCTACCCGGTACCTCCACCCCAATAGAATTCTCATTCATAATTTTGAAAATGGCAACAACTAAAACCCTTCCTTTGAAGTATAGATACGTGGGAAAGATCCACTTCGACTTTTCCTACTGCACGGACTGGGGCGATGAAGAGGCAAGCCCGTTTGATATGTACGACACTGATGTTAGTAGCTCGACCTGGGATGATTCTTTCGAATGGAGTGAAAGTGGTGCAAGCTGTGATGACGACAACCACGTCGACATGGTGACCAGCAGAATCCCTTCTCCTACTACCACCAAGATTCGCTTTGCTCTGCAGGACAAGATCTACTTTATTCATCATGTGAGCGAATTTAGCGACGAGTACAAAAGAACTAATTTCTACCAACCGGACGAACTAAGAAGTATTCAAATGTTGGCGACCCATGTGGCAGAAGTTATGTCTTCTTCCGATGCCACTGCTGGCATTGACTACCAGAATCCATCTTCTAATAACCCACTAGACGACGCTGACGAGATGGATACTTGTTCTCGAGGATTGGAATGTCGCACAGAACAAGGAGATATGCAGCGATGTCTGGTGAGGCAAGAAGCTTATTCGACAGTCCTCGCAGAACAAGAGCAAATGTGGCAAGAGGGAAGATATCTTTGTCCTGATAAGATTGCGGCAAGTTACAAGGCCATATCTGAAAAGTGTCAAGATCTGGCGTTCCTGCAGGGCCTTCAAGATGCCAAAGAAATATCGGAGGAGGAGGAGGAGGATGCCGACGTATATCCTGCAAACAACCTCAATCGAATCTTTGCGGAGCAGCACATCACGGCGGTTGCCTGCTGCTCAAAGTCATCGTCAACGACGGACGACAATGAAGAAAGAAGACTTCATGACAAGAAGGAGTGGAACAATTCAATGGCAGCATCGCCTGATAAAAATCGAAGGAGCCAGAGTCACATATAATTTAACAGTTGTGCCGCTGCCTAATAATTGTATTTTCTTCGATAAGTAATGGTACACGTTGATTTCCCTACTACTACATTCTAGCTTTAAGCCAGAATATCATAGCCACTGCCCAGATATGAACTAACCACTAATTTAACTAACCACTAATTTGCTTGCTTTGCTTGATCACTCAGCAGTGCAGGATGGTGGAAAATTTACCCTTATGAGAGCAAAGTTTCCCTAAGCATGAACTGATATGAACTAGCACATTTGCTTGCTTTGTTTGATCGTTCAGCAGTGCAGGATGCTGGAAAATAATTTTTGTTAAACAGGAAGAGGAGCCGGTACTATCTACTTAGAGTAGTGTTTGAGGTTATACCCCACCAGTTTTCAATTAGGAGAGTTTAGAAAAATATTTAGAAGATTTTTAGGAGAGTTTATGAGACATTAGAAGAGTTTTTTTCAATTAGGAGAGTTTTTTTATCAATTAGGAGAGTTTATTTTTGTTAAGCTAGATATTAACTAGAGGAATTAGGAGATTTTTTTCTAATTAGGAGAGTTTAGTCAACTGCAACAGTACTAGGAGCGTTTCTCCATAATTAGGAGAGTTTTAGGAGATTAATGAAAAAGAAATAGGAGACTTTTAAAAGTCTCCTAGTAAGTAGGAGATTTTCAATGAAAGCTTCTTACTACCTGTTCTTCCAGGAGAGCAGTTCTTTGCCCTGATATGAAGCAACTAGTAGCTACTGATTTGCTTGCTTTCTTGTTGGTTGATCACCACTCAGCAGTGCTGCAGGATGGTAGAAAATTTTTTGTTGTGATAGCACTATACTATTAGTGGTATTGTTATCAAAAAAAAGTACTCAATAATAAAATAATGATCTGTCATCACCAAACACGGGATATGGCTTCCCCGGGATTTGAAAAATTATCCCGGGATGCAAAAAGAATATTCCTGGGGTTTGCTTTGTCTATGGCGGCATTTGTTGGGCTTATGTATTAAAAACAGTTATTTTTAACAGCATGTGATCTAATTACTATCTCTGTGCAATTTTATTTGGTGTATTTTTTCCTTGAATTGGTGTATTTTTTCCCTGATTTTGGTGTATTTTTCCCTGATTATGGTGTATTTTTTCCCTGATTTTGGTGTATTTTTCCCTGATTATGGTGTATTTTTTCCCTGAATTGGTGTATTTTTTTCTTGAATTGGTGTATTTTTTCCCTGAATTGGTGTATTTTTTCCCTGAATTGGTGTATTTTTTCCCTGATTATGGTGTATTTTTTCCCTGAATTGGTGTATTTTTTTCCTGAATTGGTGTATTTTTTCCCTGAATTGGTGTATTTTTTCCCTGAATTGGTGTATTTTTTCCCTGATTTTGGTGTATTTTTCCCTGATTATGGTGTATTTTTTCTCTGAATTGGTGTATTTTTTCCCTGAATTGGCTGGTGTATTTTTTCCTTGATGAAATTTCTTGCCTGTTAATTAATAGGCGTGTGATAATTGCAAATTGGAGGTTAACAATAAATAAAAGCAAATTGATCACCGTTGATAAAGCACGCTAGATAACATCAATTTAACGGTTGTCAAAGTCATGCTATGGTAGCTCATGATAGTACTTTACTACTAGTAGTAGTAGGCTAGCTAGGAGTACTAGCTAGTAGTACTACTCCTAGGAGCTACTGTAATACTACTAGTAGACCTGCCTGCCTGGTACCTGGTAGTACTGGAGTAGAAGTAGCTCTGCATTATGGTACGAGTAACGAGTACCGTACAATATCAATCCATCTTTTAACCTGCACCATGCAAACAGAACAAAATACAGTACATAATAATAGTACTACTAGACTACTACTACTAGTAGTAGTAGTAGAGGTAACAGACATACAAACAAAAAGCAGAGAGTGTATTTTTATCCGTGGTATTTGAGGAGGTTTAGCGACAGGTTTCGAAACTTCTGTGAGATCCTTCTCTCTCCACATCCGGATCCAATTAATTGACTTGTGATTGACTGAGGAAGAGAGAGAGAGAGAGAGAGAGAGAGTTAAGACTTGAGAGACGTGAGACAAGACAAACGACAAGAGATAATATAAGCTCCAAAGCCATTCATTCAAACTCTCGTGCTCTCACCTGAAGAATAAAATAATATTATAGCCTTGACATTTGACTAGTATTAAAAAGGAAGAAGAAAAATTCTATTATGGGAAAGAAGCATACAGGTTCGGGTGCTGGTACTGGTACTGGTACTGCTGTCGTTGCAGATGATGCTGCAAAACACGAAGCCAAGCTACAAGCCGTAATTCTCGCGGATCCCTTTTCGGATAATTTCAAACCAACAAGTTTTGATCGCTGCGCACCGATGCTATGTCCTCTCAACAACGTTATACTCTTGGATTATACCATGGACTTTTGTGCAGGTGCAGGTGTCGAAGAATTGATTGTAGTATGCGTACAAGAACAAGTGGAAGAGCACGTCCAAAGATGGCAAGAAATTGCAAATAACGGTGGCAGCAAGCGCAGCAGCAACAATGGCAAGAGTGGTAGTGGTGGTGGTGGAATTGGAATGCAAGTGACAATCGTCCGTGACGGATCCTTGACAAATGCCGGCGACGCACTACGAGAATTGGATAAGCGAAATCTGGTACAATCGGATCCATTTCTGCTGTTGCACGGTGACGTTGTAACGAACGTTGACCTGAAACAGGCCTTAAAAGAGCACAAGGATCGACATAAAGCGGATAGCAGTGCCATTATGACGCTTTTGTTCAAAGCTGTGGGTCCATGGGATGCCACGGAAGATGAGAAAACAGGAAAAACAAATGCTACATATTCTACCTTGAGAGCCAGTACGGAAGATTTGATGGTAGGATTGGACACATCTACATCCGCTGCTGTACCTGGCAAGGCACCTCGCATCTTTGTGTACGACGACCGACCCAATCAAGCAACAGTACAGATGCCCTGTAGTTTCTTAACGGCCTGTCCCAACTTGGATTTTCGTTGCGATTTACTCGATTGTGGTATCGATATTTGCAGTCCGGACGTTCTGGCGCGGTTTTCGGATGAATTCGATTACAGAGATATAAGACGAGAATTTGTGGCCAATTCGGTAGCCGAAGAAGAGGAAGGTTTGCAATCCAAACTCTACGCTCACATTTTAGGAGTCGATGAATACGCAGCCCGCGTACAGGACTGGAAGACCTACGCAGCCGTGTCGCACGATCTCCTGCGACGGTGGTGCTATCCGATCGTGCCGGATAATCTGCCAAGTGGTTACGAAAAACAGTACCGGTATGTTCAACAAGCTGCCCGTCAGTACGTGTACAAGGAGCAAAAGCTTGGGCGGACCAAGGTGGGACGTTCGAGTGTCATCAAGGGCGGCGGTATGATTGGAAGCCATTGCTTCGTTGGTGAGAATTGCATCATCCAAGGCACCGTCATTGGGAATCACTGTCACATTTCGGATGGGGTTACCTTGATTGATTGCCACGTGTGGGATGGCGTATGTATTGAAGAAGGTGTCACATGCAAGTCGTCGATTCTCAGCTACGAATGTGTAATTAAATCAGGCGCTACAATTTCCAAGGGAGGCGTGATTGGTGAGGGATGTATTGTTGGAAAGAATGTAAAGCTGCCTACCTTTTGTCGAATTACAACGGTCAGTAAAGATGCGGAAGAGTCCGATGACGACGATTTTGATAATTTTGATATGGATGATGAGGATGAAGCGCCTCGGGACAATAGAAGTGGGGAAAATCAAAATGATCTAGGCAGTGACAGCAAGCCGGGTAGTAACAGCGAGAATGAAGATGCATTTGAAACGGATCATAAGATTGTAGGCCAAGACGGCCGTGGCCGCGTCTGGTTACCATCTGTGGATGATGACAATGATGATTCTGACGATGAAGAGAGCACACAAGCTGCATTGGTTAAAAAATTAAAAGAAATGAAAAGCCGCTCGATCGGCTTCGATCCGACAAACATGTACTTGGACCGCAAAAAGCAACAACGAGGGTCCATACAAGAGGATGGATTTAGTGATGAAGAGGATATGGATGCTACTGATGGCATGGGAATGGACGTGGACTTTGATGATGATGCCGGTGTTGCTCTTGGAGACGCTGTGACGTCCATAATGGCTGGTGCATCCGAGATTCCTACCTACGGCCGTCAAGCCGGCGTAGACGTGGTTAAGGAATTGAAAACTATTTGCTTGGAGTTTGATCCAAGCAGTCCCATCGAAAACTTGGCTATCGAGTTAAACTCGTACAAATTTAGTCAAAATGCAACCTACTCAGACTGCGTGATGGGTGCAACCCTTGCTGTCTTGGATCTTATGAAAGTCAGTAAAGGGATGAGCGATGGTAAATTAGTGGGCGCTTTGAAGACTCACTTAGAAATGTGGCTGCCCCTACTAAAGCGATTGTGCATTGGGGTCGAGGGGGAAAAGGCTATAATTGTTGCTTTGGAGAATTCTGCCATAGGTGGAGGCGATGTGGGAGAAGTTTTGAGCTCTGGAATGTCATTTCGATTTTTCTTGCAGACGCTGCACGACGAAGAGGCTATCAGCGAAGAGGCTATCCTGACCTGGGCCTCTGAACGGCGAACGGAAGTGGCACAGGGCGGAGAAGATGATCCGCGCCTCACTCTTTTCCAAATGCAGTCAGTACAAGACTTTTTGGAATGGCTAGAAGACGACTCAGAAGAAGAAGATGAGAGCGAAGAGGTGGAAAGTGATTAATTTCTGTGTTCAACATATCACGAATGCTTCTTGATCAATGTGGTGCTCCTCTGTTGTGACGAGGGTTATCGCACCAAAATGGTGCAGTCGCGGTATCATAATTTCACTATTGGCAGATAGATTAAATTCACCAAAGCAATCAGGCGGCGCTTTAATGATGTAGTTATTGTGTGTTTACTGCAATGTGGCAAATAGTGCCAGTCTGATTGTGGCTACTTGCTCACTTAGCAAGCAATACCAAGGGTGAGGAGATATTGGCGGAGGCCATCAAAGCGAGAGTCTGCTTCATGACAGTGGCTCACAACAACAACTTGCGTCATCAATTCTGCCACAGCTAAATCCCACATGTCTTTTTCACGGGCTTCTCTTAGAACTGCAGAGCATTCCTTGGTCAGCTGGGGAATCTTTTGTGAGAGACTGAAGAGATTGTCACTCAAACGTTTACGCTGGGCATATGGAAGCGGAAGTGCCGCATACTGATAAGCTCCCGAGGAAGTGATCTTGGATGGCGTCACAATGCGGAATTGTTCTTGTTTCAATTCCATCGGCTCGACAAAGAGTAGGTCACCCTGGTCGTTTTCCATTTGACCGTGGCGGCGCTTCCTCGATCTCCGACTACTGGCACTGCCGGGAGTTCTGCTTCCCATTCCTGGGCTAGCCCCGGTCCTTCTCGCTGCTGATCCGGGAGTACGGGGGTCATGTGGGGATCCGCTTCCCGCTGAGATCGTGGAGGTTGGAGAAGTGATTTGATTTGACTTTGACGAACGTCTCGACTCGGGCGTAACCTGGGTGGAACCATTGGGTCCTGTCAGATGACGCCTGTCGGGAGAGGGTATGGACGATTTGCTGTCGGCAACTGAAGCATCGTCCGGATTGACAAAGTTGTTCATCTCTGTCAAAGGGGGCGCAATAACTCCAGGTTCTGCCGCTGTAAACGCGTTGACAGAGGGATACACCATGACACCGATGCTTCTGGCAAGGGACTGCATGAAAGGGCATGTGTGGTTCTGTTTCGGTTGACCACAGAGCTTGCATCGATAACGCATTTTTGGTGTGTCACTTCCACTGGAAGGACTCGTCGCCGAGTCATTTTTGGATTTGTCACGATCACTTTTTGAGGGTGTCGAGGGCAGCGGAGGATCGGAAGAGCTGTCACTCTTGGGTATGCCTTCCCCGTTGTTTCTATTTTCGCCAGGGGTAGAAGAATTGTTACTAGCCGTCTGCTCGGGCTTAGGATTTGGGGTCGCCTTTGATTTTTCAAAGTCGTCAGCGTCCAAAGATTCAACAGGCGGATTTTCCTCGAATTCCCAAGACAAACGACTTTCATTTTCGTAATAACGTGTCGGCAGGGCTTCGTCATACTTGGCCTTAGCGCGCGATTTACCTCCAGAGGGACCACTAGAAGACGACGACGGAGTGACAGTTGGTGCATCTCCTTTCTCTCGGAAAATTGATTGTCCCGAAGACGACTTCGGGTTCTCCGCAGCCGGTGTACCACCGAAAGCGCAGACAGCCGATGTTACACGACGCTGGGCAATAGAAGTCTCTTGGGGAGACGGCTCCGGGTACATGGATGGCTTCTAAATAAATTTAAAAAATGGGCAGTGAGAGAAAGTTGCTTATTTTCGTGCAATTCTATGCTCTCGTGTGATTTTAGTACGTACCATGTTGTCATCGCCTGCCTTGCTGTTGTCAAGTCCTTCGAGTAATGCAGCCTTCAAACCAGGCAGAAGGAAAGTACAGTGGCTGAACGCGGCCTTGTGCCTCTTAAGAAAGATGTAGAATAATTGTCCTCCCTCGCCATCATGATAATGCGCCATGCGCCCGTTGTAGGGCATGGTGGAAGAACCTTCTGCGCCGAAAGAGCGTGTGTAGTTCTGGGACAAAGACGGAGCACCACCAAAGCTAGTGGCACTTAGTCGGAGATGACTGTCTTCCAAAGGACCCATGCTATTGTTCGGGCGCAACATACCCTGGCTGCCACCGCCACCACCAGAATAAGAATGGTACATGCCGAGCACTTGAGTCGGACTTGCCGAACGAGCATCTTGCCCCCCGAGAACCATCATAGTGCTTCCTCCGCGGCGAGACGGTGGTGCGGCCGAAGGTCCGTTGCCGAAAGAGTTCACTGGACTCATTCCGAAGGTTAGACCGCCCGAGCTGGAACCTAGGAGTTGCTGTGCGTAGTTGCCTCCGGACAAACTACGTTGCAGGTTACTTCCAACAGTGCCAAATTCACCGCTTGCAGTTGGCCCGGTGCCGAAGGAAGCCGATTGCAGCGAGGCATCCAGGTTACCCACAACATTGAATGTGTCGCCGAAACTGTCGAAAGATTGGTTGAAGAGGTTGAAAGACGGAGCCATGGCAATCGATCCCGCCTTGGGACTTTGAGTCGGCTGGCAAGAAGGAAGAAAACAGGGAAGATGGCAGGGTAAGTTTTGTAATACTAAAAATAAGGTGATGGAAATAGATGAGCAGTTGTATTGTTTTACGTACGTCAAAAAAATCTTTTTGATTGTGCGTGAGCTGGATTTGCGGTGGTTCGTCGGGACTTGGAGGCAAATCGGCAGACATCTTCCCATTCTTATTAGCAGGCTGTTTCTCGTCAAAGGACGTTGTTGGCGTACGCAAAGAGAGCAGGATTTTCTGTGGATTGTCATCTTCGTTTCTTGCCTCGTCTCCTCTCGCAGCATTACTAGCAGATTCGCCAATGCTTGGGCGCCCCCTGAAAACCGAAGCAGGAGTTCCAGATCTACTGTGCCGAATCTGTGACGAAGACTCTGACGCGCGAGGAACATGGATGGGAGTGGCCGTTCCCATAACACGGCTCATCCCACCACTGCTTCCACTGCGAGGTGGTCCATCTTTGGGACTCGACCTGCCGTCTGATCCAGGAGGAGGTCCGCGGTAATATGGCTGTCCATATCTGCCATCAGAATGTGGCGACATGGAGTGGTTGCGACCATCGCGGCTGCCATACCGATCGTCTTCGTACGATGGGTGCATGCTCCCAGGTCTGCCTCCACCGCGGTACTCATTTCCGTAGCTTCCAGCCGGACCATGATGACGGCCGTATAAATCAGCACTGGCTGCATCGCTTCCACTGGGAGGGAGTCGATGAATGGATTGGGAATTGCCATAACTTCCACTGCGACGAGGACGGTCCTGATCGTCGACTGGCCAGCTACGAGATCCATGATAGTGAACGTCATAGCCTGCATCGTTGCTTGGAAACTTTGTTGGTTCGCCTTCTGCCGCGCCGCTGCGATGAGGGTGTCCAAAAGCCTGGGCAGCAGCGGCCGCTGCAGCTGCAGCCGAAGATGGGTTGTTACTACCGTCACCGTTGGTATCCAATGACGGAGGAAACCCTCCTCCTCTCATGGCTGGCGGGGAGCGACTGCGTCTACCCCCTCTTCGACTGACAGATGTTGCGGACGGTGGACGAGAGTTGTTTTGACTCAACGGCATTGTTGCTGTTCCTGCTGAAGCTGAAGCTGCTGACGCTGCTGTTGGCGACTCCCGTTCAGTCGTCTTGTCGTCGCGGGCCTTTTCGGCATCTTCAGTTGTCTTTTTGGCGTCGTCACTTGTTCCTGACTTTGTCCCCGTCATGCTTTTTTCGTTTCAATGAAAAGACTAGAATGATGAACTAGATGGACGATGGTGCTCTCTCCATCAATGTTATGAGGTTGTATTGCACTCAAATGCTATGTTGCGTTGAACGCAATGACTAACGCCGGTAGCATGGTTTTTAGTTAAAGGTGCATCGGATCGGGCGGTTAACAACTGGCTAAATGATCGTCCAGTACTTTTGGATATTAGACGGTAAGGTGCGCCAAGCATACCGTTACGTAGTATGCAGCACCTGCAGACAGGTTTCTATCGTCTACCCGGGCTGTACTTCTTGTTACATAAAAATGAGCTTACTACTAGTAGTACTCCTAGCTAAGACTACTACTACTCTAGCTACCAGGTAGTAGTATTGTAGAGTAGCAGACTACTACAGCAGGGTACAAATTTTTATCAAGGTCGCGTTTTCACCAAGACCTGGGCTAGTAGGACCTATTGGTGGGTAGGGCGGTTGCTTCGTTGTAATAAAAAAAATTCTCAAGTGCCGTGGATGTGGGGACAAAAAGTAGAAGTAAACAGAAGTCGTTACCACTGGCGCTACCGCCCCGGTAGTCTCGCACTCTCCTCCCCGCTGATTTCTTCAGCCTACATACGGCGCTAAGCATAACAGTCGACCCGATCTTGCCAACATACGTGCGCTTGCGCCTACTAGCTAGTAATAGCAATTCCGACTACTGACTGTAGTTGGCAAAAGTTTACAACACGCCGTGGTAAAATGGCATAATAGATATCTGTATAAAATTAAGATACGTGATTTTGTCTGGCCGGCAAGGACTCAATCATAGTGAGAGACCACCCACGGCAAGTAGATAAAGCCTGTACATAATAACTTTAAAATTTGACACTTTAATAGCTTCCTCATGCTTCTTTTTTAATATTTTTCCATTGACTCATGAGGTTGTCGTCGTTAAAGACTCCAACAACTGCTTCCCCCGTGGCTGGGTCCCAAGCCTCCACTTCTTTGGCTGTTTCATAGGAACTGTCGGGACTTATTGTCAAATCAAGTGCCTTTGCCACGTCCAAGAACAACTGTCGTTGATTGGAGACAGATTCGTCCATTACTTTTTGAAAGAAATTCATTTGCAATTGAGCGCACTTATTGTTGGGGTTTCCACCACCAGCAGCAGCAGCAGCAGGAGGAGGTGACGGAGTTGTTTGAGCTTCCTGTTGTCTACTTGCCGTTGATGCTGCTCTTTCTTGATTGGCTGCTTGTGCTGCCTTGGTCGCTTCCAATTCGTCTGTAGTCATGAGGGCGAGATCTCCCAATCGTTTCATATTATCCTCACTGTCAAAGTATGCTGTGACCGAATCGTTGGCGCGGTCATCGGTGACGATTATTTTCTGCTCCTCGTTCTTGTCAAGTGAGACACTGAGTCCCAAATCTTTTGCAAAAGCTTCAAATGCTACGCGGTGGTTGGTTATAAAGGGTATTTCTGCTGCCATGCTAACGAAGCCTTTCAGACGTTCTAATTTGGGTCGATCATCTTGGATGGAGGGATACGTTTGCGTGTCGGTAATGAGCAAATAAAGAGTTCCCGTTTCGTCTCCGTAGGGACCCAAAAAGACAGCCTTGGCCGGATCAGGCTCCAGCAGGGCTCCCGCCATTAGGGCAATCGAATATCCATTGATGGTTGCAGTGATGGGGATTTCTTGGCTCGTCTGAAAGAGTGAGGTTTGAACGTCGATGGTGACGAGAGGATCGTTCGTTTCCAGCAGAGAATGAGGTATGCCCATTGTAGGATCTGGAGGGATGGCCCACAAGAACGTTCTGGCCGTATTGGATTCGCTGCCTACCAATCGGCATTTATATTTGGCGACGGTGTTTTCGCCACCGGTCGTTGTTTCCGTAAATTCGAGAACACACTCACCCGACGGTTGCAAGTCAAGCTTCCAGCTGGGATTTCCCATGGCTGCATAATGAGCATGAAACAGATCTTGCTTTTCTAGGATGCTGCAGATTTTCGAATTCAAGAGCCGTTCCCATCCTGTCGGGATACTGGCAGGATCTCGTTGGCCATTGTTACTGCTGTCACTCATGCTGTTTTTGCTCAGAGACAAGGATGTCTTGGAGGACAGAGCCAGCAAACCTGCAAAGGCGCGTAGAGAAGCTGATATTCCAAAAAGATACATCTTGTTATATTGCTATTCCTTGAGTCGACTCTAGCTTTTGCTTTCACTTTTATTTGGCTGAGTTCGTCGAATAATGATGAATGAATTGATTGGTGACGTAGAAGTTGCAGGTATTAGTTGGAACTCTTGGCACGAAATTGGACTAAAAGTGCTCATTAATGGTGCGTCTGATCTTATGTAGAAAAAATGTGTACTTCCGCTACGCTACTACTACTGTAGTCCTCTACTAGTACTAGCAAAGGCTTCAGCAGTTTGCGAAAAACCCTGCAACAGGCTCCCACAAGAAAATCCAAAAAAATTGCAAGAAAATTATAAAAAAACTGTTTTTGCAAATTTCAACAAAAAATAAAAACAACCTTCATTTCTTGACAAGATGCTTCTATCACATAATATTCTAATATCGATGTGTTCTATCTATCTCCACACTAGAGGCTTTTATGCGTTCAGAGGGTTTTATTCACTCAATAACAGGGTTTTCTCGTTCGCTCATAGGATTTTTTTACTTGTACTAGAAGTATTCGATAGCCATTCCGAGTTGTCTATGTACCAATGGTAGTCTACCAATAGCGAGACTACTTCTGGATGAAACTTTTATTTTGCTTTGTATTTTTATTAGACGGGGAAGCAGATGGACTCGCACAGGTCATCTCCTGGCAACACCACGGACGTTGCTTCATCGTTCACAAGCCCAAGGAGTTTGTGGACCACGTGATGCCAAGTACTTTCGCCAGACCAAGCCCGCCTCCTTTCAGCGTCAGCTGAACCTACTACTAGACTAGCCACTAGCTACCTTTTCCTGCTAGCTAGCTATTCCATAGTAGTAGACTACTCTACTACTAGCTAGTAGGTATTACCGGGATAGTAGTAGTGAGGTACCATCAGGTAGTACGAGACGTTTTCACAGCGAATTCTAACCCTACTTTTCCACTGAGCTGGCACTTGTAGTGATGATGATGTCAAAGTGAGTGAAGCAGCAAATGGATCTGTTCGCATCGACGACACACGATAGATAAATAAATAAACCGATGCACACTATTCAGAATACAACAATTTCCCATACAAGAATAAAACAAGTTCTGCTATGCTGTTAGCTCCAACGGCATCATCATCGTCAACACTCGGCATCCATCATCTCATGGGAGAGGAATCGAGTGGAGCTGCAACAGTATCATCACTAACATCATCGAATAGAACATCGTCTTCGCTTCATGTAACATCAAGAACCACCAGGGAAAACTGCAATGCTGAAGATGGTCCCGCAAGAAGTAGTAGCCTGCGATCTCGTATAATTAACTCGCCTGTCGCGACGCAGTCAGATGTCCCTTCATTAATAGCACAACTTGTGGCTCCGTCGTGTCCATCATCAGAGGCTATTAGTTGTAGTAGTGATGAGAACACGATTCATAATGCCACGGGTACACCTTTATTCACGGAAGCCGTTGTCCATCCTATATGGGATTCTTCCAAACAATGTGAGGATAAGAATAGTCAGCATCAGTCATCAGAGAAGAATCAATTCAAGCGACGTACACTCACTGTCATTGCAACGACAGATGACGAAGCCAAGCGTTCAAGTCTTAGCCTAACTACAGCCAGTAGTGACAACAGTACGTATTCTTCTTCTCCGACACCTCCAACAACCCAGAGTACTTTAATAGAGGTACCACGTTTGAGATCTTGTCTTCGTGAAGGACGGCAGCGAAGACGACACAACAGAAGAACTCCAAGGCGGGTACGCGGCATTTGGGGAACTGGAGACAATAGCAGGAACGGCAGCAACTTGTTCGCGAACCTTTACGATGAACAAATCACAACGATTTTCGCACATCTTTCCATGAAGGATCTGTGTCTGGTTTCTATGGTATGTCGACGGTTTAGACATTTATCACAACAAGAAGATGTCTGGAAGCGAATTGACGCGACAGAATTTGTTCATGACGTACACTCTCATTACGTTCGCACGAACTCCAATACTTGCAATCACCAAGGCAGCAGGACATCAGCAACCGAAGGAACTCTGACAAATGCTGATACTATGGCTACTGCTAATGATACTGCTGCCACCAAGTTTACTTCCGCAGACTTGGCGGCTCGTATGGAGCAATATTCCCCCAATACCCTGTCCATTTGTTCCATCGAACATCGATTGTCAGCCGATAACTTTTTATCTTCTCTGCCTTGTTTGCAAGAGCTGACACTTACGTATTTTTACGATCTGACAGATACAAACCTACACGTCCTTTTCTTGTCGTCGTCCTTTCATCATCAGGCTCAGAAGGCAGTTTCCAAACAGCAAACCTGTCGACTTCGCAAGCTTGTGCTGGAACACTGTGTTCGTTTGACCGATGCAACGGTCCGGTCGATTGGTAAACTTTGTCCAGAGCTCGAAGAGCTATCGTTACAGGGCAATCCCAAGATCCAAGACATTTCACCCTTGGAAGAGCTCTGGACATTGGTGAAATTGCCTTGCTCATTTGCATCTGCGTCACGAATAGAAAATCCGAACACTTCCGTCACTTCCCTTTTTGCTGCGGGTCAATCTGTTGCAAATCCAGAGGCAACGACCAAGGTTGCCAATTCCATGGCTTCACTCTTCACTCCGCCTCTGCATTCAGCCTCAACGTCGATGTCGCAACACCAGCCATTTTTGACCCAGGTTGCCAATTCCATGGAGTCGCTCTTTAGTCCGCCTCCACAACCAGCCGCAGCAACAATGATGTCGCCACCCAAGCCTCTTTCTTCCTTTTCTAATTCCATGGAGTCACTCTTTTGTCCGCCTCTTCAGCCACCCTCAACATTGATACCCAAGCCTCAACCTTGCAATGCCATGTCGTCGCTCTTCAGTCCGCCTCCACAGCCACGCTCATCATTGTTGTCACCGCCCAAACCTCGTTCTTCCAATTCCATGTCGTCACTCTTTAGTCCACCTCCGCAGCCAGCCTTAACTTTGACACCATCACCCAAGCCTCAATCTTGCACCGCCATGGCATCGCTCTTTAGTCCGCCTCCACAGTCAGCCTCAACATTGTCACCCAAGCATCGACCTTCCAATTCCATGACGGCACTCGTTAGTCCACCTCAACAACCAGCATCGCACAAACCCAGACCTTCTACGCCCTCGAGTGCACTGCAATCGTTATTTGCTCCACCTGGGCAGTCTCCACGTCGAGCTTCAAAAGCCATGAATGATATCCCTCCGCAGCCCTTCATAAGACGCAGCAGCCGCAGTAAGGACACAGTTCCGGGCAGGCTCGTGGCGCTGAATATTTCCGACACGGGCGTTACTCCAACATCCATGATTCAGGTTTTGAAGAAAGTCACAAATGGTTTTACAGAAAGTCATAGGATTCATTTGGAAAAATTTCGAATGAATTGCACTGCAAGTAATAGTGGTTCCAAGAGTTCCTGGAACGATGTTTTATTACTGGAAATGATGGAGTCACTGGATACTAACAAATTGCAGTGCCTTGAACTAGCCAGTTCTGCCGGTGACGGGCAAATCTCGGACAAGGGCGTTGATACGCTTCTCACGAGAAACGTTTCATCTCTGAGGAGAATCAATATATCCGGGCATGCCAAGATTACAAACAGGGGAATAGCTAAAATCATGACAGCTTTGAATGCAACGCCAGATAATTTCATTGTTGAATAATATACAAACAATGAATGTCATGTGTTATTCACTTTTCTTCGAAGGCAAGCATTCGTCAACAGAGCAGCAATCAAATGAATACAATATTTTTGGGGGGTTTGCGCTAATGACAAAAATCAAACCCAACATTTTTCCATCTTTTTATACTCGTCCTATTAAATACATAATCATTCTATAATTTTCATAACATAAAATGACCATTTTCAGGCTATCCTGGATAGTTGTAGCAGCCATGTCAGTAGTCTACTACTACTACTAGTCTAGCTAGTCTACTACTAGAGTACCTTTTTGTACGTTATACCAGGTACAGTAGTACCTAGCTACGCGAGACTACTTGCTTCTCTGAGTAGCTACCAGCCAGAACTCGGAATTGTATCATCAGTAGTACTTTCTGTAGCCGGCAGAGCTGTGGATGGACACCTACTCGCTCGTAGCTAACTACTGTATGATTTAGTAGAGTACGGTAGAGCACCAGCACACAAGGAGAGCAGTATCATGTTGTTGCTTGGTAACTACTAGTAGTAGTAGTACCTGGTACTACGTTCTCAAAAATAGGAGAGAAAAATAAATGATACAATACAAGTTCACTTCACTTGCAAAGCAACAACTCAAGAAAACTACTGTAGTCTACTAGTCTAGTACCTGGTATTCTAATTTATGCAGCATAAGAGTATCGACAACGTCGCACTGATCTGAATAAGCAAGTAGACTACTGTAATAAATAAATATTACAGATGAAGTAGCAGCAACAGCAGAGTATATTTGAATTTGAGAATTATAACATCATAATTATAATCGACTACTGTACCAGTACTACCAGTAGTCTAGTACCAGTACCAGGTACAATACTTGCTTTTATTTTGGCAACAACGCATCACAGAGCACTGCTTTGTTCCCCAAAATTGGAAAGCCTTTCAAAATTCCAATCAAGATTTTTGCTGTGCCGAATAAGTAGAAGCGATCAATAGCAGCAATGGGTGGTCTCAGAATACACGTGGGTCTATACTACCTGCTACTATTCACTTTGGGGGCGATACGATTCACTCACGGCCTGACAACAACAGCAGCAGCAGCAGCAACAGCAACAAGGACATCATGTAAAACCACTAGTAGTATTACCAGCCACGATGAAAGACGCCAGTCTAGAAATAATTTCTCGCCCGTTTTGTGTCCAACAAGATCATCATTGGTGACGAGACTCCATACCAAAATTCAGAACACTGACGGTACATCAGATTCAGCAGCAGCAGCAGCAGCAGCAGCAGCAGCATTGTCGTCGAATAGTACAAAGATAGAGGGCATTGGTGGGAAAGGCGGTGTTGTTTACGATGTGAATCGGCTCAAGCGCAATCTGCTTCAAGAAACAATGTCCGCCTACAAGGATGAGCTCTTCGAGTTATTAAGTCGATCGACGCCCGCCGACGATGAAGAAATTCTTGAAAAACTCTTGGCATTGGTGCAGGCCAGTCCTGTACGAACGACGACAGATTCGAACCTTTTGGACGGCGATGACGATTGGGTCCTGGCGTACCGGTCTCAGTATCCTACCACGGTTTCGACTCTCATCTTGTACGAGAGTGACAAACTACCAGGACAAAGCAAGGCAGACACTCCTCGATTCAATGCTCGCTACAATTTCTTATTTCATTCGGCGGACAAGGCATCACCCGACATTAGCAACAGCAATAGCAACAGCAACAGCAACAACCCGAAATCAAAAAAGAAGCAGCAACGACGCAACAAGGCCGGCGGGAGTGGCATCGTCCGAAATAAAATGAAAGAGTTTTGTCAGACCAGGCAACGTTCCTTTCGTTTAGAAGATTTGGACGAGGACGAAGATGCCTATATTCTCGATACGACATCAATCTTTGGAGGTATACTAACAAAAAGCAAAATGTATGCAGTCGAGGGTTTAACTCGTTCATCGTTGACGCTGCGCAAGGAATCAACCAGATGGTCATTCCTGGGGGGACCAACAACGCCGAAACATACCCAGGAGTACATTGATTCCCAGAAAAAGAAGGGAACGAATCGCAACAGCAGCAACATCAGCAACAACAACAACAGCAACAACAAGAGCTTTTCGGTACAAATCATTTACCTGGATAACGATTTTTGCATTTTAACGGAAGAAGATGGACCCGATAGTCCATTTATGGTGTACACACGCAACAAGGCATATTTGGATGTGAAAAAGAGCGTACAACGCAGGCTCAAATGGCTCCAAATGGCTGTTTGGGGACTCGTATCCCTTCCACTGCGGAACCTTAAAAATAACAATGCCTTCGGTCGAAGCTCGTGGCAGACGTCCGCCATCAGCACGGCTTCTACTGTAACTGGTCGTGGTAGTGCTGCAAAACTGAGAGTCCTTCGTCTGGGTGATGTCAGAGGAGAGGAAGAAGATTTTTCATGGGAATCGGAAAGCGATCCGTTCGTGCACTTGTCAGCAGACGAACGACAGAGGCTATTAAAAGCCATGAGCGTGTCAGAAGTAGAACAAGCAGCAGATACGTACCGCAACGCTCGAATGCGATTCCGATTTATTCGAAAACTCTTTGGAAGGAAGAAAACGTATTTTAAAAAGCCACCTGCCAAGTGGAGGAAACCAAAGTAAAATGCAGTAAAATGAATGATTTGAGGTATTTTTGTCTGGTGCTTGCCACGATAATAGTAGGTCCTATGCAGCACTATGGGCGAAAAATCAAAGACTGCTCTTAAAGACACTCTTTACACTGTTCCAGGTAGCTTGCTACAATGAAGGCTCAGATAGTAGAGCTTTGAAATTCGAATACAACCAAACCTGTGATGAGATAGGTAACAGACGTGCTTCGAGCGAACATGCGTCGTACAGTAATACGTTACCGTAGTAGTACCACCACTACTACTGTACAACGTAGTAGTTCAAAACTGAAATCTGAGATTCAAGTGCCCAGGTGGAATGACTTTTATCGCTTCAGTAAGGGCGTGTGTTTGTTTCGTGATGATACACGTTAACTAACTGGTCGCTTCAAGAATTGGTGTGTACTAACAGACTTCGAGTACTACTACTCCTCCGTCGCTACAGCCACTCTAGCTAGTCTACTACTAGTAGTACTCCGGAGTAGTACTAGTACTCGTAGATGCTACCAGCTACTAGAGTAGTACTCGTAGTAGTATTGTTGTGATGTCAATTATTCACAACAATCATCGCTTTCTTCTTTGCTACAACGGGTGCTCAGTGTCTTGCCATCTTCGCTTTTGCCTGTCTTTAGAAACAATAACATCATAAATTACTTCGAAAACAGTATCAATTAGCTAGTGTTAACTTGAGAGCTTTCTCTGGTAGCTACACCCTCAAGGCTCCATCAAGATAATAAGATCACTTGGAGGTAAATTCTTCGAATTCTGTTTTGTGCTTTGCACAATTTTTGTTGTAGGACGTCTTCACACAACACTCTCCCTTTGCCTCCTTTACTTACCTTTTTTTCAGAAGTAACGACTGCCCGTTACTGTGTTATTGCAGATTGCAAATTACTGCACTGTTGTTAGCTCAAAACTGGAACGCCAGAAAGGTTTCTTTTGTCATTTTCCGTACGCTGAGACACACACACACACACACCTACAGTACTACAGTACTACACTAGTATACACGTGTTTCCAAATCCTGCGTTAATTTCTTTGCCATGTGGAACGCCCTTCGTTCCGACTTTCAAGAATTTGTTTCCACCGTAGCGGACGATACCTCCAATGTCTTATCTAAGATAGATACTGGCTTGAACGATGGAGGTGAACGAGGGGAAGGCAATGATGCTAACAATTCCAACTCGGATACTGCAGATCAAAACGAAAAGAAAAACAATGCAGTGGCTCATGCTGAATTGAAAGAGATCATGACATTGTTGAGGGATCATCCGGGTACCTACACGGAAGACCTGGCTGACGAAGATGACAACCATCAGGTCGAAGCCTTTTTGAAGGAATTTTCCATTGAGGCCAAGACGGACGAAATTGCCCAAGTACTGGAAGAACACCAAGACACTGTGAAGAAACATTTTGCGGAATTGTCCCCCGCGCCAGTTTCATACGAAGACTTTTGGAAACGCTACTTTTATCGCTGCAATGAGGAACGAATTGCTCGTCAACTTGCCGAGGAGACTGAACGAGCCCGCCAAGCTCGGGCTGCAGCGATTGAGAATGGCATTGCGGCTGTAACAAACCTTTTTGGCGGTGCTATGAAAGCCGTTACCGATACGATTGCGCCCGAGGATGACTCTGGTGAGGCGAGAACTACTGCGACCGGGAAAAAATCCTTCTTTGGCGCCGGTGGACGACCTCCTTTTGTCATGAACACTGCTGTTGATGAGAGTGGAGATGACGACGAAGAAGAAATGGGTTGGGACGACGACGACAGCGATGATGCCAGCTGTAATAAGCAGCCCTCCGAAGTGGATTCAAAAACGGAGCAGATTGAATTTACAGACAAGGTATCAGAAGACTTGAAAGCTAGTCTCAAACAAGCCATCGATGAGCGCGATCAAATTCAGCAAACGGTTCATATGCAAGCAGAAGAGATCAAGGAACTCAAAATGAAGCTTCAGGGAGCTGATGGCAAAGGTGACCTTGAAGCAATGAAATTCAAATTGTTCGAAACGGAGGCTGAGCTGGCGGCTGTCAAGTCAAAGGATCATGACGACGATATGGAAGACGACGGCGACAAGCTCTCATCATTAAAGCGGAACCTTCTTACGCTGTCTGATGATCAACTGGCACAGCTCCAAGCAGAAGTTTTCGGGATTTCCGATGAAAGCAAGGTCAACGATAGCGATAAGCTGCTTATGCTGGAGCAGCAAGTTCAAGATTTGAACGAAAATTTGGCGGCCAAAGATGCTGCATTAAAAGAAGCTGTTCGACGTCAAAATAATACCGATTCGGAACAACTAGCCGCTTTGGAGAAGAAGGTTCACGATCTGACAGAAATCGTTAGTATCAAAGATGCTGAAATCGCAAATGTCTCTGGCGAGTTAGAATCGACGTCAAAGGAATTGGAGGCGAACCGTTCTCAGCTCAGCAGTGACCAGGCAAACGCTAATTCTGCTTTGCAAGAAGCAGAGAAGAAGTTGCAAGCTTTGCAATCGAGTCTTGATGCTTTGCAATCAAAGTATGATGGTCTCCAAGTGATCTCGCAGCAAGCACAGGCAGACGCTGCTGCCCAAATCTCGGCCTTGAAGGCGAATCACGCTGAGGAAATATCATCTCTGACGGCGCAATTAAAAGCCGCCACGCAAATGGCGAAGCAAAATGAGGAAGCTTTGAAAGCAACAGAAGCAACACTGCTTGCAACCCAGCAACAGCCAACTACACCCACCGCTGGAGCGACTCAGGTAGAAGTCAGGACACCGGCGTTTACAACACCATTGGAGACGACAAAACATGAAGCTGGTGACGAGAATGCTGAAGGCGACGACTGGGACGACGACTGGTAACTCTAAAAAACTACTCAAGGCGGTAATTTGGAAGGCGACTGATCGAACTCCAACTGTCGGAGTTTAACGGAAGATCTTGATGACATGACAACTGGAGTAAATTGTTGGACCGTGACAAGCTGGCATTCCTAACTCATTCTTCCAGAACTACGTAGTACATTTCATTTGAGTACCAAAAGAAAACGCAACAGCAAAAATCTTGGGTATTTATTTTATAATTATGCGTGTCTTTTTTATTTCGTTGGATTATGTTACTCTCCATGATTCGGATTGTTCGCATGTTGTAAGTGTTTGTGCAAATTTGTGATTGACTTACGATTTTTCGTAGCGTTCCATTTGTCGCAAGGCTGCCGGTAAAAAATCAGGTCCTGTAGACCCTAGTGGAAATACCAAATAGGATTCACCATCTTCTTCCACCAGTTGAAATCCAAAGGACATCAAAAGTTCCAGAGCACCAGAAACATCGACAACGGCGGCCTTGATTTTGGCATTTGCCAACCGGACGCGTCGAAATTTGGCAGCGTCGCTTTCTTCTGAATCATTTTCTTGTTGCTGTCCCTTTGTGGTAGCATTTTTGACAAGGGTTCGAATAATTCCAAAAGCTTTGATGACAGCCTCGTTGGAGTTGCTTGTGACCATGGTTGTATAGGCTTCGTCGAATTCTGGCACCTGGGATAACACCATGGTATCGGCTTCTGCTATATTATTATTGGTATTGTCATTATTGCCATTATCAGTGTCGTTGGCAGATGCAATTTCTCTCGGAGGTGCCACGGCTGGAAGGGACGAGGGAGAAGCACGATCCGAAGGTCTGCTTCCGCCACGACCACCGCTTGTGGCATTGGAACCAACAGCACCGTGCTGAACTGTGGAAGTAGCATTTCGCGCTTGTCCAGCCGTCGATTTACTTGCTTCGTATGGATTATATCCCAGTTGACTGGTTAGTACTGCTTCGCTCGCTTTGGCGTCTTCCATGGCCTTTCGTGTCGCTTCTGATCGCGGTACCTCTTGCGACTTGAGCTGCGCATCTCGTTCTCGTTCCAATTCTTGTTGTCGTTTTTCGGCATTCGAAAGGATGACTGGCATTTTTTTCTTGTCGGCAGCTTTTAGTGGTCTTTGTTTGGCTTTGTGTGCCTTGTCTCTCGCTTCTGCGGCCGCAATGACGGCCTGTTGTCGAGCATACGCATCGGCAGATTGCTGTCTATTCATATTCTTGTTGGAAATACCACTTGTTGCTTCTCCTGCTCCTGCTGCTCCTGCAGAATTCTTGGCAGCTTTGGTCTGAATGCGCAGGACGTCAAACACCAGTGGTCGGTGTTCCGATGCTGCCATGGCCAAGAAATCGTCGTACCTTATTTCCAATTTCTTTTTTCAAAAGCAGAGGTAGAAAGAGAGAAGAGAGGATAGTAAAACGTAAAAAATTCAATGCGGAAGTAAGTTGGACAAGTACTACGATCCACATAAACAGACGAGCAGACAGTTACGCATGAACAGCGTGTACTCACACCTTCCGAACCTGCATAGCAGATTATATCTCCTCGTTGTAGTCCGGCTTTTTCAGCTTGGCTTGCTTCCACGACCATGGAGACAATGGACGTTCCACCTCCGCTGGTTCTCTTTTCAATCTGTCATGTCAGGCCAAGCCAAGCCAATGAGAGGGGCAAGAAGCGAACAAATAATAATGATGAGTGAAATCATGGTGGGTAGAGTTCCGGAGTTCTTTCAGAGTTCCGTACTGTAGCAAAAATAATGCACGATTCGCTGAGCGCTACTTCTCCGCCAATTTATTTTGAAGAGAGAAAAAAGAAACAGCAGCACAGTAGCAGCAAACTCATGTTTCATTTGATACATCCATGCATGCATCATGAGCATCCATGCCAAACGATTCCTATAACGTACCTTCAATCCAAGCGTTCCTGGATTCTTTAATTCTATTGGAATCAAAGTGCCCGGGCTCACCGATCCACCGAGACTTTGTCCTGTACCCTGAAAACTGCGTTGCTGTTGTCCAGGAAGACTCAAATTGGCGAACGGATTCTTCATTACACCCTTCTTCTTTTTATCTTTATCATCGCCTCCGCCGCCGCCCAAAAGGTTATTGAAAAAACTCATGTTCTTTTATGGTTTGATGAACGGAGTACAGGACAGTACAAGATCACCATCTGCCTGCCTGCTGGCCTAGTACAGTACTCTTCTACTAGCTAGTACAGTACTACTACCAGTAGTAGCTACTACTACTAGCCTAGTAGTAGTAGCAAACGAGAGAAAAGAACTCGGAGCACCACTACTACTAGCTAGTAGCTAGACTAGACCTAGTAGACCTTGCTAGAGTAGACTACTCCGAGTCTTTCCGTAGCTAGCTAGTAGTCTACTACTGGTACGAGCAAGCTTCCAGCTTCTTGCTTGGCTTTCCCCGGTACTCGGATATGGAGTCACTGCGCTACCTTGTTAACCTTATTCCTTCAAACGAATCAACAAACTTACATAAACGGAACAATACTCCGAGTAGACTCTAGTCTAGTTTTTGATAGCTCCAAAATGTTTGCTTCAACAGTCTCTATCTAAAAGAAGCAAAACCTCACAAATTACTCGTTTTTATTACGTACTGTGTGTGGTTATTGAGTGACTATCTGATATAACTAATGCTCCCTTCATCTGGACAGGATCACTTCGCTTTATTTTGCGGCGAATTTGCCGATTAATGCTCCTTTAGTTTGCTTGTTGCCGACGTGGAATCCGTATCTTGCGTAGCCCGCGGAAGCTTCGGCGAGAATCGTTTGACGACGATTGAGTCGAGCCCGTAGCAGAGGATCGGCGAGATTCCTTCACACCGTTGTTGTAGTTTTCGCGGCTCTCTCCCGAGTCGGCGGTGACAATGCCTGGATGATTGTCCAATATTTTCTTTTTTGGAAGCATCTGTCGAGACTGAGAAATGTTCGTGCTGCTTTGGTTCGAATTCAAGGCATTGGGACTGGCCGGGGCTGGTTCCAAAGAAGCAGCACTTTGAACGCCTTCAGCCGTCCCAACTAAAAAATTGTTCCCAGAGTTGGCACTTGTAGTGCCCGAGAAAAAGGGGTGCTCCAAAACGGCCCGCATCGAAGGAAAACGACGACCGGGATCGTGATGCAGCAACTGCTTGATCAAGTCGCGAGCTACCTCGTCGTCCTGAATATGCTTCAGCGCTTTTCTAATGCTGTTTTCGTCCCACATACCAATCTTGCAGACTTCAGCGGCATTCATTTCTCGCTTTCCTCGACAGGCGTAGGGGGATAAAGGCGCCTTGGCGATGGCCTCATAAACAACGACTCCAAAAGCCCAAATGTCGTATGTGACATCGGCGGGGATGGACACAACAGTGGCGCCCATGCTCATCTTGCCACCAATCGCACCCATGGCACCTCGCTTATTATCCACAACGATGGCCTCGGGTGGATGATAAAATCCTCGATCAGGATTTGACGGTTCGCCCAAAGGAATGCTTCCTCCGACGCCCAGCAGCTTCCAGCGACTGCCGAACTTTCCAATATTATGTGTTCCAAAATCTCCGTGGATAATTCCGTGTTCGTGCATGTGCAGCAATGAAATTCCAATACGCTTGAGCGCTTTGGATGGGAAGCGCTTACCATTCTTGCGCATATCGAGCATGAGATTCTCAGCGGTGGTGTCAGCTCCTTCCATCGTAATGCAGTAACCAGGTTCAGCCATAGCTTCCGAGTAGGCAGCGTGTTGGACGGTGTGGTGTACACTCAAGATTGCCGGCACGTAATGGCGAGAAAGGTGAAAGTCCTTGCGAACTTTGAGCTCTCGCTCAACAACATGCGAGCGCGAAGTGAGTTTCGCAATCACTTGCTGTCCTTTCTCTTTGCGAATCTGTCGCATCTTTTCCTCGATGGTTTGCTGAGAGCGACTAGTCAAAGTCGAACGAATGCTGTTCCGGGAAACAATAGAAGCCTGAGAACAATCGTCCCAATCCTCGACATAATCGTTGCCTGCCGCCTGATCTCTCTCGTCGTGTAGGACGGTATAACTACCACTCTTTTGAGCAGGAGGTTCGTATCGCAAAGCGTAGAAGATCTGAGTATCGCTGTTTGGGTTGGTATAGGCTGGCTTCTGATTCACAACTTCCAAGGTGTTAAATAGACGTAACATGACTCTCATTTCATGCTTGCATACAGGTGTAGCAGCAGCGAGCGCAATGGTTCCATCTGGTCCTTCTACGTGGGCCAAGGCAAGAACCTGCGGCTGCGTACACGACTGCAAAACCTTGGTTACCACTTGATGATACATGTCATCCGTGTTGGAAACAATATGATTCCATGAATAGCGATGGGGGACGAGCACGGCGCGAACTTTCTCGTTGACGTCAATAGGCATATCTCGTTTTAAGAGGTTGTGCACAATAAAATGGGAATGCTCGTTTTCGGTCGCAACTTGTATTGGAAGGAGTCCAGTCTTCTTGTCCACAGCAGTGGCGAGTTCGGGTGCGTGATTAAGTAGACCCATAATGGTGCGGTCGTCGGCAGTGTGCTGGAAAGCCAGGTGCAGGGGACTGTGCCCAGATCCATTCAACGTTCCCGCTGCTGTAGGGTCCTGCATAAGAATAGTATTGATAACAGGTGTGCGACATCGGTACTTGATGGCAATGGCAAGTGGAAGATCGCCGTCCTTGTCTGTCCTCTTCACTGCGTCCGCAAAGCAGGTCAACAAAGTCTTAACAACAACGGGATCAACGCCATCACCTCGACGAAGCAACAAGTGCAAAGGAAGATCGCCATTCTCGTCGGCGCGCTTGGCAGATGTAAAGTTCTCGGCCAAAAGAGCTGTGATTGTCCCAACAGATGCATGGTTGCTGCAGGCAACATGCAATGGCAGACCACCTCCAGAACCTTCTTGGGGACGAACAATCATAGTGTAGGCACCTTCAGGAGATTTAGACAGCAAAAACTTGACAGCGTCGACTGCATCGTAATGAGCTGCGACGTGGATGGGCAAGCGGCCTATCTTGTCAGCGTCCTTGATTCCCTCCTTGTAGGCACTGAAAATAATTTCCAGTGCGGCAAGGTTGTCGTGGGCTGCGGCGTGATGAATCGGAAGGGCACCCATGTTGTCGCGATGAACCAAAGCCTTGGGATGCAACACCAGAACCATATCGATCAACAAAGTCCAGGCTCCAGAGTGTCGTGCAATTTTGTGCAGTGCGACTTCTCCAGTGTTCAAGTCGGGTACTTGCGCAAGCTCAGGATGCTTGTCCAAGATGTTCTCGACCATAGCCCAATTTTCTTTTTGAATCTCGCGAAAGAGTTCCTTGGACATCGACGGAGCTGCGCTCAACCCGTTCATAGCATTCGATCCTTGAAGAGCCAGCTCGCGACCTGCGCCTGTGGGGGATGGTGGTGGCAGTGTCTTGACGGGTGAAGGAGAAGTGTCGTTTTCGTGGTACGAGTTGAGTAACTCCGTGACGTATGCACGGGCCTTAGCACCTCGTTGCATAGCTTGCACTGCAACGACAGCCCGGATAATATCGTCTTCCGAAAGCTGAAAACCAGTTGTTCGGTCAATATATGATCGGTATGCCAGTTGAATCGTAATAGCAGCGGCTCTTCGATTGTATCCAATCTTGTACATCATAATTCGGACTGAGTACGACCTCCAGATAGATTGAATCTTGACTGCGGCAAACATGACACGTCGTTCGTAGAGCTCGAATGTGGATAGTCTCATACGCAACATGCTCTGAATCTTGATGACGGCACTGCGCATGTGCTGGTAATACAATTTGCATTGCCGTCCGCGGACGACCTTTTGAATTGTACGAGCAGCGTCACAAAATTTGTCCGAACGCATTGCTTCGATTCGGTCAAAGGCTTCTCGACGCAGGAATACCTTGGTGCGACCAAGCTGTAATCCAGCAACAGCACAACGAGAGGCAAAATCGAGTTTTAAGAATTCTTCCTCCGATTCGGGGCGCGTCACGTGATGAGAGTCACGGCGCTTTAGATTCTTTTTTTTCTTTCCCTCGGGTGTCTTGACCGAGCTCTCTACAACGAGAGAAAAGGGGGGTGCATTGACGGATGCCGGTCCTGTGTTAAGAATTTTAACGTTGTTAAGGAAAAGTGGCTCCTTTCGTCCGAACTTTTTTGCGGGCGAAGAAAGCTCGGCTTCGGCCAACTTCTCCGCTTGCAAGAGATTCTGCATAGCTTCGTGATCAATGGTCCACAAATCAAAAGCAATTTTGGAGATCAAACGTTTCAAGTCTTCCTCCTTTGGAGTCTGGTTACCATTTTTAAAAGCTGGCGACATAGGAGAAGAGTCCTTGAAATCACCGAGAATGTAATACCGAGCATTGAAAACATCATGGGGGTAGCGCGTTGGGTATCCAGCACGGCTGACACGAACAGCTTCCAGGACACCACCGCATCGCAATTGTTCAACGACATTTTTGGGCTCAAAGTAGTTTGGCGATAGATCGTCGTTGGGTTTTAAGCAACGAATGTAATGCGGAGTCGTTACATCAATTCTCGAACGAAGCGTACGCAATTGCGTGGAGAACTGAGAGCTCACTGACTTGGTAGCGACAGTTCCTCGACCAGCACGGTCTTCGCTGCGAATGTACTTCTTGATTTCTCCAATGAGATCAAAGCAAGAAGAGTTCAAAAGATCAGCAGAAGCTGCCGGCAATTGGTCCTTATTCTTTTCGAGCCAAGAATCGGTATTGTAGACAACGTACCCGGCATAATGTTCAATGCTGAACAAGTAGTCCACACGCTGCGCCGAGGAAGCACTGAAACGATTGTGCTTGTCGCATCTTGCATAAAGGTAACGGGTAAACTTCTGGTCGGTGCTTCTCGGCAGGATGCATTGTTCGTCCAAAAGAGCAAGGATACCAGTGTGCTTTCTATCAATCAGATCGAGAACATCTTGGTTGTCAGGGAAAGAGATGAACTTCCACATGATTCCTTCCTTTTCGTACTCTTGCTGTTCCAGCTTAAACACATACTTATTGAACTGCTGCTGAAGAGCTTCGTTGGTGTAGTTGATGCAAAGTTGTTCAAAACTATTGCTCTGGAAACTCTCAAATCCGAAAATGTCCAGTACACCAATGGAGCACGCAGATTCGCGAGCTCGTTCGGGATCATGAATACTCTCGTTGACGTTCTTGACCACAAAATCAAAGGCCGCTCCGTAAACGGCCTTGATCAAGGCTTCACATGCCTTTCGGGATTCTTCTACGGTCAATGTTTTCTGGACCACTTCATCTCCTGCGAGAATGACCCGAGCTGTCAAGGCAGCAGCGAGGCCTTCGAACGAAATCCCCAGCAATGATGCACAGGCCAAAGCTGCTTCTGTTTTATCAAGACTGCAGGCTTCTCCATCTCTTGAAGGTGTAAAGGTCATGTTGCCGGCGAAGAGGATCGCAATTACCAATCGCATCAAAGCTTGAATGGTCTCGGGTGCAAATCCCATTGTAATCTTGCAGACGCAGCATTAAAAATGGGCCATTGTGAGCACGTTATCAGGTCTAACAACAAACGAGTATTCAGGAGCGGTACAAGTGCTTATAGTCAAAAACAACATACCATGGCATCCAGCATTTCTTGGTGGTTGGCCTGATCGCTGACACCGTCACGGCGATCGTAGGTCCCGCTTTCCGACAAGAGACGAAAGTCCTGGACTTGTTTGTTTCCCAAAAAGAAATCGCGACGCTCCTTGGCTGTCGCGCAACTGAGAAACTGGTAGAAGACGTGGTAGTTACGTTCTCCAGGCGACGGATGAATCAATCGGACTTTCTCGAGCAGGTACGTTTCAATGGAAGCTCCGGAAAGCTTACCACTGCGGCCAAAGTTTATGTCGATGTACTTTCCAAAACGAGAAGAATTGTCGTTGCGACTGGTACGAGCATTTCCAAATGATTCCAAAATAGGATTACTCTGCAAGACTTGTTGTTCGGTAGTAACATCGTCAATGGTTGTTGCCGCTTGGTCTTGTTGTTGGCGCCGGTGCATCATGGGAGATCCATTCTTGCGTGAAGAGCTAGTAGATCTCATGTCCATCTCTGCTCTCTTCTTGGAGAGCATGGCAAAGTAGTTGAGAACAATCTTGGTGGTAACCGTCTTTCCAGCTCCGCTCTCTCCCGAAACAAGAATGCTCTGGTTGGTGTGAGATCCGTACTGTACTGCAGAAAGTCGACTGTTGCCTCGTTTCACTCATCGTGCATGAGAGCCTTGTTCTCCAATCCTCGCATCATGGCTCTGTAGGCATCATCAGCCGTTTGGTAGACATGTGGGGGGAGACGCGTGTTGGAAACGGGAGCTTCTCTGCGCTTTCGAAACGGAGTGACAAAGGCCGATGTGGTAGCGTTTGGCGTGGATGGCATCACGCCCATCTCGCCTTGGATTCGATACTGTTCCATCATTTGATCCGAATAGAGAGGCATCGGCTTGAAGGGATTGACCGCAATCAGAATAGGACCCGTTGACGTGTAGATAATATCGGCGTCGTAGCGGAGTCGTAAAGCATGCAAAATGGCGGGTTCGTGAAGATGTGTCAGTTCAATCAGGTCATCCACACCACCCACAACGCCGCTTTTGACCATAGTGGAAGGACTCGCAATCACTTTTGCTTCTTGATCCTCGCCCGAAAATTGGAAAGATGTAGGAAGATTCCGTAGCTTAATGTCATCGTGGTCGGCCTTCTTCAGTTGCTCTGGATCTACCACCACGATCTCTTCGAATGGCTGTTGCTGGTCCAAGTATGTGTTGTGATTGTTGCTGTTTTTGTTGCTTTTGTAGTTAACTGCTCGTTGCATGTCTGATTCAATATTTGGATCATCATTGAGAGTCAACTTCATCAATTCCACGCCGTGTGCTGTCATGGGCTCTTTGGCACTAACGATTGCCGGAACCCATCCCCAGTGAGAGTCTTCGCGGCGAAGCCACACGTGCGCACCGACCTCCATGCTGCTGCTTCTGGATTACGTAGAGGTTAGATGATTATTGGTGTCTCGTTGATGAATTGGTGTAAATTGTTGTTTGCTTTTGTGGTCGTTGTACGTTACTTTTCTCTTTCGTTGTACGCCGTGACAGTTTTGTGTGTTCGTTTGCTTTTTCGGTCCTACTCTAACGACTTTTGACGGGACGCCGGGTGAGCTAATAATTGAGAAGAGCGCACACTTACCCACTTCGTTAAGCACATTAGAACGAGGGAGCTACCTGGTAGGTCTACTAGTAGCTACTAGTAGTAGCTAGTCTACAACTACTACTACTATAGTAGCTACTATAGTAGCTACTAGCTAGAGCTACTAATATACTACTCGAGTAGTAGCTAGCTACTAGCTAGTAGACTAGTAGTAGTAGTAGTAGTCTTCTGCTCTTTTAGCTAGTGCTAATAGTAGACTATTAGTTCACTTCATTCAAAATTTGCTGCGAGCTATCTATTGTTCTACTAGTTTTTAGTAGTAATAGAGTACAACTTAGTACCGTACTAGTAATAAGAATAGTAAGTCATCTATGGTTTCATATTACTGTAGATAAATTTGCTCCGTCATAGTCTTTCTGCTGACGATTTTGCTGACGACTTTACCCAGCGCTCGGCTTGAACTTAAGTTTGACGCCACTCTCGGACCTGCTCATCCTCGGAACAAGACTATGACACGCATTTTCAGCTTGTATATTGGCCAAGGCTACCTACTATTGTACAGGCTTAAATGCTGGCTAGAAAGAGAAGAAATTTGTTGCTATACTTGTTTGCTTCGGTAAAAAGGAATACGAGTAATTGCCGCTGTTTGTGGCTAAAGAGTAACACTGGTGCTTACTACGCATATTCTGCTAATCAACTACTCCTATTCTAGCTAGTAGTAGGAGTGGTAGTAGTAGATCGACGATCGACCTACTAGTCTACTAGCTAGTAGCTACTACTAGCTAGTAGGAGTACTAAGCAAGACTAGTACTACTACTACTACTACTAGTAGTAGTAGTAGTACTACTACTGCCTAAGTAGCTAGCTAGTAGTACTACTAGAGTAGTACTATAGTACCAGCCACTGGTAGGATAGTAAAAGATGAGGGTTTCTGACCGCTTGTGTCACAAGCCAATGATTTCCTCCGATGAGCGTTAGGCAACAAAATAATCAGAGTCCAACGAGCGAGGTGATATTTTTCATTTCACATGATATCTTTCTTCACTCCGTAGTGTCGAACTCGACCAAAAGGAAATTTATTTCCAGTAGACTACTACACGGTGAGCTTACTAAAAAGAGCAGCAACTACTAGTCGTCTAGTACTAGCTAGTAGTATAATCTGATGATAGCTAGTCAATGTCATCCTACTACTACTACAGTAGCTAGTAGGGAGCCAAGACTGATCTTGCCATCGACGTGATTGCATATTTACAGAGAGAATTAGAAAACACTTTCGAATCAACAACACAATGTAACTAATATTTGATTGACACAATTATTATTCGTACCGTTACTCTAGACTCTAGAGATAGTTGTGCAAAACAAGAGATAAATTGTACTGTAGATATATTCTATCGATTCGGCTGTTACGCCTGGCTGGTAACATGTTTATTCGGTCTTTCCCCAATCAATAAAACTACAAAAAACACATGTGTAGTAGCAAGCGAGGGATCGCTGTGCAATATTCAAGTCGTATCGAGGCACAGAAACCGAGTAAAATGGCTGCCTATTACAATTTACAACCCTAAACGCCGAACAGGACGTGATTGCACTACCTCCGTAATACCTCGTAGCCACGGCCGGTCGTCCACCGTTCAGGACGGTTACATCGGTAGCACAAATATCTACCACTCCACCTTGGTGAAGTGCTTATGCTAGTGCCTAGTAGTGCTGCATCCAAACAAGCTGTTGTACAGCCAAAAGGGTCTAGTATTGCACATAGTATAGACACATCAATGGATACTTCGTGCCAGAGAGCCTGGGCTTTTCGATGGGAGACCGATATAGTAGTGCTGGAAGATTTTTTCGTTCCTGATGATGACTATATTGTTGAATGAATGGATACTACTGTTTCAACATTGCAAGTAGCTACTCTGACAACCTCTAAATCCACATCGTTCAGAAGAACGTTCAATGACGGCTTAAAGTATGATTCATCAACGCAACTAGCACCAGCTTGAGAATTACTGTCGAAGTTCCAAAAAGCTCGAGCCAAGACAGGAGATTCCACTGCGACTCTAAGTCCAGCCAGTCCTGAAGCAGTATGAGCATCCAAGACTTGCTGGACATGTATTCTTGTCGGTGATGATTAGTTTGTCTTTTTCAAAGATTGTTGCCATTGTTTGTCTATTATCCACTGAGCAATTCTTACAACGAGCAGCCGCCGAGCTCCTTGTTTCAAAGAGCGAGGAGTTCGATTACTGCGGGCAGCAGTGGCCCAGGCAGCAGGCCGTCAAGATCGAGGTATACGACCTTTGTACTGAGAACGGCGCATTATGCTGTAGTGACTGTGCAAGTGGTACGACGCGGTGACTTGACCAGCAACAGCTTGTTTGTACCCGATTCTTCCATGGCACAAGTTACAACGGATTCCCATTTGTCGGACATGTTATGCTCCCGGCAACAGCGAATGGATTTTGGATGGCGACAAATAAATTCCCAAGAAAACAACAAGAGCTTCTCCTACTGCTTGTGTGATGCATCGACTCCAGGAGCTGGTACTGATGCTTAAATTGAAGGATCATTGTGGCTAGGACCCCTGCATGACACACGTCCTTTAGAGGGAACGATTTGTCTTGCTACTGGATCACGTCAGAAACAAAGAGCATTCTAAAGACCATGTACGAGGAATCGTTGGTACAGTAGGCCTCGGAAACAAAATATGATCCTATTGCCAGCAGCACCAGCAGCACCAGCAGCACCAGCAGCACCAGCAGCCGTGGGATCTTTCATAGAAGGCCCAGTGTTGCTGCATCGGGATGCACGCCTACCATTCATGCTGTATTGGCTAAACTACAAAGGCAGGGTTTTCGAGCTTCTCGCACTTCAATTCGATAAAGCAGCTATCAAGTCCAGTGCCTCTTTTTGGAGAGGTTGATAATGCTGCTCTTTCGCGAGTGTCTTGTCTAATAGCTAGTCTACAGTCTAGTAGGAACAGTAAAACGTCCGTCCAAACGAAGTAAGAGACCTTGAAAAAACAGCCGTAGGTGTATTTCTCGACATCCGACATCCGTCTGCCAAGCGGCAAGAAGCACCGCCGCCGACCAGATCCATGAAGTACTGTTTCACGCACAACTTTTCCAATTACCGCCGCCTGTAGTTCTCGAGCTCTCTGTGAACTACTGGTAGCTAGATTGAGTGTGATTCTACTACGCCCATAGTATGGAGAGTATCACCGCCCTCTGACACATTTATCCTATCATGTTATTGAATTTAATTCGAGTACATCAATTTTGACTAGTAGTAGAGTAGTAGTCCACTACTACTGGTAGTATCAATAAGAATAGTGAAGTCTTGGATCTTGTTATGACAATGAGTCGAGTCAAAGGTGGCTTCGATCGTGCTTCTTCGAATACGTTAATAATCAAGGAAATAGACCCTACTTAGAGTCGTGTATGCAAGGTCCGCTTTTGGATACTACTGCTGCCTAGAGTAGTAGCTGCTACTAGTAGTACTAACCTACGGATTGCTTTGTCATGGATACAGTATAACCTCGGCACCAGCAAATTCCTGCTCACAGACACAACCACAGTTTTGCCACATTGTGAATCTCGCTGGGTAAACAGTCTCCGAACCTTTC